>JAEEGL013575225.1_pt1 | contig 128650 bp, 126 predicted proteins | sample 9134231 | NCBI WGS metagenome assembly JAEEGL01 (sample SAMN16246548, study PRJNA631951) | gut metagenome | biome: gut microbiome; feature: rumen; material: fiber-attached | host: Bos | place: Iran: Karaj | collected 2018-10 | reverse complement strand
TACTTTATGGCTTCAAAAGAGATTATTAAAGGAATAGGCGATAACCTGTTTAATGCAGTAGGTAATTCAAAGATTGAAGAAGCTATTGCAATCTCATTAAGAAGTGTTGAAACATTTGGAAAATAATTATATAATTTAATAAAGATTAGCAAGAAGGATGACTAGTTTGATTAAATATTAAATGTCAAATTTGGTTATCCTTCTTTTCTAAATTAATGACGCTCTTATAATATGGAGGTATAAATATGTCAATTTATGATTATTCAGTAAAAAATAGAAACAGTGAAGAGGTTTCTATGTCAGATTACAAAGGAAAAGTACTTATAATTGTTAACACTGCAACGGGTTGTGGATTTACTCCACAATATGAAGGACTTGAGAATTTATATAAGAAATATCATGATGAAGGACTAGAGATACTGGATTTTCCTTGCAACCAGTTTGGCAAGCAGGCCCCTGGTTCTGATGATGAAATACATGAGTTTTGTCAGCTGAAATATAATACATCGTTTGATCAGTTCTCTAAAATTGATGTAAATGGAGAGAATGAACTTCCTTTATATAAATATATTAAAGAGCAGATTAAAGAAGATGTTATAGATGGAATAAAGAATAAAATGGCAATGTCAGCAATTGAAAAAATTAGTACTTCTTGTGAAAAAGATGGAGACATTAAATGGAACTTTACTAAGTTTTTAGTAGACAGAGAAGGAAATGTTGTAGAAAGATATTCTCCAACTTATAAACCAGAAGATATGGAAGATAAGATTAAAGAATTATTATAAAAAATATATATGGAGGAATTTAAAATGTTAAATATTAGTAAAGAATTAAAAGATGAAGTTTTGACAGTAACATTAGATGGAAGGCTAGACACGATTACAGCTCGTGAGTTAGAAAAAGAACTTGAAAATCTATATGGTGTTAATAAGATTGTAATTGATTTGGAAAAACTAGAATATATGTCATCTGCCGGCTTAAGAGTAATTCTAATTTTACAAAAAAAGATGAGTATAAAAGGAGGATTAGTTGTTAAGAATCCAAATGCAGAAATTAAAGAATTATTCGATATGACAGGATTTAGTGATTATTTAATAATTGAACAATAAAAATAATAATATATGCTTTGTGAAACGGTGGGGTTAATTGTGAGTAGAATCAAAAAAATTATGTCTGTTTTTAGAAGTGTATTTGTTAGTGAAGATCTATTTAAGGAAAATGAAGAGCATGCCAATATAGTTACTGCTTCCACCATGCTTAATGTATTTTGGTTATGTGCTATTACTTGGCTTTTGACCTATTTTGATATTTTTAAAATAGGTCTTTCTACGATGAATTCTATTGGAATTAGGTGCCTGATTTTTCTTACTATACCGGCAATAATATGTTATATAAAAAAGGGTAAAGGAGACTGGGTTAAACATTTTTTGTTTATCTCATTTACAATACTTCTTGGAATGGCAGATGCTTTGCTAAAATATAATGTTACGTTGGTAATGGTTTTCCCAGTAATATTATCCGCAAGGTATTATAATAAAACGTTTACTATTAGTATTGGTGCTTTAACTACAATTGTATTTATTATCTCTACGTTTATGTCTGTTAGAGTTGGACAGCAAGATATTAATAGTTATAACCTCATAATTCCAAATAATACTACTATAACAATTAATGAGACTTTAAGAGATTCAGTTACTAAGATTAATGTTGATGAGTCTCAAAGACTTAAAAATGTATTCATTCATTTCTTTTTGCCTAAATTTTTCTTGTTTAATATTATTTCATTTGCTTGCGTTCAGATTGCACAATCTGGAAAGAATATGGTTAAAAAGCAAAAGGAAATTGCTGAAAAAGGTAAGAGGATAGATACTGAACTTAATTTGGCTAGTGCGATTCAAAAGAGCATGCTAATATCAGAATTTCCAGCATTTCCTAATAAAAATGAAATTGATATTTATGCCTCAATGACACCAGCAAGGGAAGTTGGTGGAGATTTCTATGATATGTTCCTAATAGATGATAATCATCTTGCACTTTGTATTGCGGACGTTTCAGGTAAAGGAATACCTGCTTCTCTTGTTATGATGGTTTCTAAGATCCTTATTAAAAATGTAACAATGATTGATGCTGAGGTAGATAAGGCGTTGACTAGGGTAAATAAAATGCTTTGTGATGATAACAAGCTAGAACTATTTATTACATGTTGGTTTGGAATTCTTGACTTAAGAAATGGCAGACTAGATTTTGCCAATGCGGGGCATAATCCACCATTAGTTTATTCTAGCAAACTAAATCAGTTTGAATATTTAAAGTCTAAACCTAATATGGTTCTGGCCGGAATGAATGGCGTTAATTATATGAAATATGAAACGGCTCTTGAACCAGGTGACAAACTTTTTTTATACACGGATGGAGTTACAGAAGCCATCAATGAGGATAATAAATTGTATGGTGAAAAACGTCTTAAAGAGTTCTTAAATCAAAATGCAAATTTAAGTGTTGAGGATACTATCTCCAATCTAAAAAAAGATATCAAGAAATATGTTGGAAATGTTGAACAATATGACGATATAACTATGCTTGAATTATTGTATAAAGGTAAAGAAAACAATCCTTTAGAAGCTACAAAAGAATTTGTCGCAAACGAAAACAATCTTTCTGATGTGTTGAATTTTGCAAATGGTGAATTTTCCAAGTATGAAATTGAGGAAGCAATCATAAGGAAACTTGAACTAGCAATTGAAGAAATATTTGTTAACATTTCTCATTATGCTTATTCAAACGGTAACGGAAAATGTACTATACTTATCAAAAATGAGGAAAACTCTGTTTTGGTAACCTTTGTAGACAATGGAATGAAGTTTAATCCACTGGAAAGACAAGAACCAGATATTAGTGTTTCAGCTGAGGAAAGAGATGTTGGTGGCCTTGGTATTTTTATTACAAAGAAAATAATGGATGATATTCAATATGAGTACAAAAATGGTTACAATGTTCTTTCAATTAAAAAGAAGTATAAATAATATAGGGGTATTCAATTTGGAATTAGGATATGGTAATGATGATGAAGAAGCAATGTTTAGTGCCAATTATCTAGCTGAAAATGCAAAGTTACTTGAAACGCTTGAGTTTTAATTATTTTTCGAAAAATTTTATAATGTTAGTAGGTGATTAAGTTGAACAATTTTGATAATTTAGTTTATACATATAAACATAGGAAAGTATTGATGTATTTAGCAAAAAAGTATTTCGATGATGAAGAACTTTTTAAGAATATTGAAAAACATGATATGGATAAAATGTACTTATTAATGTTCTATGATAAGAAAAGTATCAATAAGTTTCATAGAAGCGTATCTTCACACCATGATAATGAAATCCCAAAAAGTGAATTAGATTACGAAGAAATGATTTTAGACTGGGAGTCAGCAAGATATACTAAAGATGATAAACCATTAAATGCTTATGATACTTTGATTAAGTTTTATCCTAATTTACAAGAACAAATTATGCCGATTTTAGAAAGAATTGGCCTTAACTATTCAACTTTAGATAAGGATGAAGATGTAGTAAATTATGTAAAGACATTGGAAACAGTGACAAAAGATGATTTGAGAAACGAGTTGTTAAATTATGTTAACGAACTATAGGTTCACATAAATTAATATGAATTCTGCTCAAAAATATATTGATATTATGTAATAATTATGGTAAACTTCCTTTACATTTAAATAATATGTAAAGGAAGTTTTAAAATGTTTGTATTTGTAATTTTGTTGATTAGCTTGTTACTAATCATTGGCGGATACAAAGTATATAGTTATGCCAATGAACAAATACAAAGGATGAAAATCGAAGAAAAACTAGATGATTACCATAGATCATCATATTATGTTTTTACAAGAAAAAGTTACAGTGAGATGATGAAAGATAAGGGGACAAATGGAGAATATGCTGTATTTTCTAAATTAAGACCTTATGAACAATTTGGAGGAAGATTATTATTTAATTTGTACTTTCCAAAAGCAGATAATACAACTGCAGAAATTGATATGTTATTAATTACGACTAAAGGAATTTTTGTTATTGAAAGCAAGAACTATAACGGAATTATATCTGGCGGTTATGAGGATTTTTGGTGGAATCAAAAACTTGGAAATAACATAAGTTATAAGTTCTATAATCCAGTAATGCAAAATGAGTCACACATTAAAATATTGAAAGACTATGTACCTGAAAATTTACCAATTTACTCTGTTGTTGTTTTTTCTGATAGATGTTCTTTTAGTAAACTTCCAGAGCTACCAAAAGATGTTTATGTTGTAAATAACTTTGCTTTAAACACTTTAATTAATAACGTATTAAGCAATACTGAACATTTAATATCATATAGAGATGTTGATAGCCTTCAAGCAGCTCTATTCCAATATTCACAAGTGTCAGATGATGTTAAAGCAAAGCATATTGAAGATGTAAATAAAATGCTTAATGAACATAAAGAAATTAAGAACACTCAAAATCAATCTAAAGAATACAGCTTAAGAGATGTATTGTTACAATTTAGAAAATTCAAGAGTAGCAAATTAAATGTTACCGAAAACTATATATTTAGTAATGAAGAATTAGATAAATTAGTAGATTTTAAACCTTTAACAGTTGAAGAGTTAAAGCAAAATAGTATTTTACCTCTTGCAAAACTATATTCACACGGAAATGAGATTGTTGATTTAATAAATGATTATTCTTACGCATCAAACTTTGAAAGAAGACAAATATAATATTGAAAGCCTGACTTAAACAGTCAGGCTTTTTGTATACTATTTATGTAGATAACGATAAAATTAAAAATTCTAGTTGTTGTATTAATGTTAATATAGTAAAATTTATGACAGATTACAAAAAAAGAAGGGAGCATATTTTTTATGAAAAATGTTTTAAAGATTTTTGCATTAGTTGCACTTGCATGTGTTACATTATTTACACTTGTTGCATGTGGTGAAAAAGAAGGACCAGCAGATACTGGATCTATTGTTGGTTATTGGCAAACTGAGTTAGCAGGTTATGATTTTATTTACAGTTTTAACGAAGATGGAACAGGGTACTATAATGCAGCCGGAACGGTTATGCCATTTACATACGCCATTGAAGGTGATAACCTTTCAATCTTATACGATGGTGATACTGAACCATTTGATACAAAGTATGAGCTTAAAGGAAACGTTTTAAATGTTAAAGATTCTTCAGATAAAGATACTTTATATCAAAGAACAACAGAAGACAAAGTTCCTGTAGTTAATAATGTTCCAAAAGAAGAACAAATTGGAACAGCTGGAAGCAACATTCCTTTAAAAGATAATCATGATGAAGCAGAACATCAAGTTAAAGTTGCTTTCCAAAGACATCTAGAAGAAACTTATGGCGAAAAAGTAGCTGATGCTAAAATATATGTTGAAAAGATATATACAGCTGAAGAAGAAGAGGAAATTCCAGCTTTAAAAGACATGGAGCTACATGCAGAAGAGGTTGCATTTGAGGTTAGGTATGAGATTAAGCCTGCTGAAGGTGTTGATCCTATCGAATTTACAGTTGCAAACGGAGAGTATGATGAAGAAACAGGATGGGTTAAAGAAAAATACAACTGTGGAGTTTTAAGACCTGCTATTGTTGGTGAAGCTGACTATAGAATAACTGATCTTGGAACAGGTTGGTAAAATTTTATAAAAAAATTAAAGACTAGAATTATTAAATTCTAGTCTTTTTTTGGTATCAAGGATTAAGCATATCTAGGTATTCTTCAAGTGTATAACCGCCATCCATAATCTCATGAGCAGTTTGAACATCTCCAACATACCTAAAGTGCCAGGGCTCATAACCATAACCCGTCACTTCTTCTTTTCCTTCAGGATATCTAAGGATAAATCCGTAGTCTGCAAGGCGAGAATGGATGATGGCAAAGATTTCACGCTCTGCAATCATGTCGTCATTTTCATCAATGGTTACACCATCTTTGACGAGACAAATATCAATAGCAAGTCCAGTATGGTGCTCTGAGTATCCAGGAACGGCAACGTATTTTTTCACATAGTCAATCCCGTATTCATCAGTAAAACGATCCCAAATGTCTTGCTGAGCTTCAACGGAACGATAGCAACTGTCGAGTTCAATCTGAATTCCATAATTCTGAAGCAGGTCATCTCGAAGTAGCCAAAACATTGACAATGCTTCGCGTTCAACTTGATGCGAATGGCCACCTTCAAAATCTGGAACAGTCTCAAGAACCAAGATATCTTCCCAACCTTCGGGGAGACGATTTTCTTTATTGACAAGGACCATGTAATCGAGGAGTTTCTTTGCATCAGGCGAGGGAATTCCATCTGCCAAGCAAGTCATGGCTCCAACGAGAAAAATTACAACAAAGATGAAAGCAAAGATGCACTTTTTCATGGTTCATTCCTCCATTTTTTTGTTTTAGTTTATATTACATAAACTTTTCAAAGCCATATACGTCGTCATAGTATCCAATTTCATCGCAAATTCTGAATGTTCCAAGCACAAAAGTAAAAATCTTAGCAAGATCTTCAGGATTATCAAAGTATACTTCAAGGATTGCTTCATCTGAATCATTGATTTCAGAGTATGTGGCTGTGTATCCCTGGAAGTCGCAGAAATGGCATACCATATAAATATCTTTGGAAAAGCGCTCAGCATTTGTGAGAATTGCACTGATTTCACTAGGTTCAATCTCTTTTACAATCCTGATATATCTCTTTGAATTTTCATACGGTGCCTGACCATTAATGAACTCAAAAGCCATAAGTTTGCTTAATTCATCGAACTTAAGGAGATTACCAGCTTCAACCTTATCCTTGAGAGCTTTGATTTCGCCAGCGTATTCTGGAAGGAATGTATGAGCACTATCGCAAGGGACTTCCTTATAGTAAATAACACGACAGAGAGATTCATCATTCGATGAGACAGTACGGAATTCCGCATAGTTGGCAGGATGCCCAGCATTATTAGCGAAAAATGCGAAAGTAGACCGAATGCTAGCAGTTGTAATCATCGAAAGTGCGCCATTAGGTGCAGAGTCCTTAGCAACGATGTATGTGACCTTATAGCGCCCGAATGCGTCTTTCCCAATGAGTTCAAACACTTTACCGAGCGCAGTATAAATCTTTTCTTCGTATTTGTTGAAGTCTTTGTTCAGGATCGGCTGAAAGTCGGGATGCTTTTCCCAGGCCTTACGAACATTTCGATCAAGCCGCTTTGCAACATGCAGAGGTTCAGAACGAATTCCAGTAACCTTGTAATATTCTTCAGCACCATTAGCGGTTGACTGCATAAAAATAACACGGTCACTACGTTCGAAAACCTTTTTAGGAGTAAGGCCATAATCTGCAAGAATTTCAGTATATTCATCAGGGTCAGAGAAATAGGCCTGACCATCAAGCAGACTTCTGTCGAACAGACAAATAACAGTATCATCAGGATGAGCAATTTTGTACTTGATAGCCGACATGACAACATTCTTTTCTTCTGCGAGCTGCTGAAGAATGATTTCACGTTGGAAAGTCTGATCAGCTCCAGCATCCATAAAAGTGATATGCTGAGAAATGAGATGCTCTGCGGCTTCGCTTGCAACGAACACTTTGAATCCATTCATGAGGAGAGATTTTTCCTTGAGGATTGTGACAAAGTCTGTCTTTCCCGCACAAGGACCACCGGAAACAACAACGATGATAATGGTCAAATTGTCATGCTCAGGATGATGAATATATACTTTTTTAAAAGTAATATCATCTTTCAAACCGTAGATTTCAATTGCCCGGCTTATTTCCATGTTTTTTCCTCCTTCTTTAGTTGATAGGATTTGTCTCCTTGAAGTCGAATAAACTAATTACCTCCTTTATTAAAAAGGTACTAAAAAGATATTGAATCGGGGACATAATATCACGGATTAACATAAATTGCAACTGCAAACGAAGTTCTTTTAACGAAATATTACTATTAATTCACTAAAATTAATATTTAATTTCATTACAATAAAACAAATTGTCACTTAGAATTAAGAGTGTTACATTATTTTTGGGGTAGTTTATATTCTTATAAATAAGAGGAGACTTTATGGGATATAGAGAAATTATAATAGGGTTAATATGTTTACTTCTGATTCCACTTGGATTATTTGTTTGGATTAATAATGCGAGTGCAACCGAAACAACAATAAAAGAAATGACACTTTCTCAATTTGTTAAGGGGAATCTAGAGGATAATGCTAGAGGCTTTACAGTTAGAGAACTAGAACCTTTGCAAGAGGAGTCAACTGAAGAAGTAATTTCGAATCCTAAATCTGTTGAAGTTGTTATGAACTTTGCAGGAGACTGTACTTTAGGTTCTGATAGTAATTATGGTTATAAAAACACTTTTTATGATGTTTATGATCAACAAAATGGAAACTATAGTTACTTCTTTAGTAATATGCAGTCTTTATTTGCGAATGATGATTTGACGGTTGTAAACTTTGAAGGAACACTAACAAATAATACGAAGAAGACTCCTAAGAAGTACAATTTTAGAGCTTCTCCGGAATATGCAAACATTCTATTATCTGGAGATATTGATATTGTTAATATCTCTAATAATCACACTGCTGATTACGGTGAAATTGGCTATAATGATACTCTGGATGCACTTAAGACTTATAATGTTCCATTTTTTGGATATGATAATTACTACATATATGAGAAAGATGGAATAAAAATAGGATTTGCCGGACTATGTCAGATCTGGGATGGCACAATAGAGAAAAGAATAGATTCTGCAATGCAGTACTTTAATGATAATAATTGCAACGCTAAAATTTTTACTTTCCACTGGGGAGTTGAAAGAGAGTATAAACAAAATAGTGTTCAACAAAGAGTCGGAAGATATGCAATAGATAAAGGTGCGGATTTAGTTGTTGGGCATCATTCTCATGTGATTCAAGGAATAGAAAAATATAATGGAAAATATATAGTGTATAGTTTGGCTAATTTCTGTTTTGGCGGAAATACAAATCCACCAGATAAAGATACATTTGTATTTAACATGTCTTTTGCGTTTGAGGATGGAATTTTAAGTAATACAAAGGCTAAAATATATCCAGCAAGAGTATCAAGTGTGAATAATCGTAATGATTATAAGCCAACACTTGCAGAAGGCGCTGAATTTAGCAGGATATTAGCAAAGGTATTAAAATATAGTAATGTAAAGGCGCTTGAGGACGGGACAATTATCGAGTGATAAAACATTGAACTTTTTACCACATTATGTTATCATGTTTGAGCAAATATAAAAAAGGGAGCGATTTAGTTGACTTTTAGTTCATTAGTTTTTTTATTTTTTTTCTTCCCAATAGTGTTCTTACTTTATGCATTAATCAAGAACAATACAGCAAGAAATATTATTTTAGCACTTGCTAGTATTGTTTTTTATGCGTTTGGTGAGCCTATAGCGGTTATTATTATGTTAATTTCGATAGTGTTTAATTACTTTTTGGGACTCATGGCATCAAAAGACAAACACGCTAAATTAGCAGTAGTTTTTGCAGTTGTTGTAAATATTGGACTTCTTATAGTGTATAAGTACGCTGGTTTCTTTACTGAAATTATTAATAATGCAACGGGTCTTTCTTTACCAGTTTTGACATTAAGACTGCCAATAGGAATTTCATTTTTTACATTCCAAGGCCTAAGTTATGTTATTGATGTATATAGAACTAAAAAGAACGTTCAAAAGAATTTGTTTTCAGTATTACTATATATTTCATTTTTTCCACAGCTTATTGCAGGACCTATTGTTAGATATGAAGATATTGCAAAGCAAATTAATGAAAGAGAATTTACTTTATCTAGAATAACAACAGGTGTAAGAAGATTTATTTTTGGACTAGGCAAGAAAGTTCTTCTTGCAAATCAAATGGGATATGTAGCAGACCTAGTATTTAGTTATGCACCATCTGAACTTGGCATGCTAACTTCTTGGATTGGAGCAATTTGTTATGCACTTCAAATATTCTTTGATTTCTCAGGATATAGTGATATGGCAATAGGTCTAGGAAGAGTATTTGGATTTGACTTTAAGGAAAACTTCAATTATCCATATATTGCTTCAAGCATTCAAGACTTCTGGAGAAGATGGCACATTTCACTTTCTACTTGGTTTAAGGAATATGTATATATTCCACTTGGAGGAAACCGCAAAGGGAAACTTAGAACAACGTTTAATAAACTTGTCGTATTTTTCTTAACAGGCTTATGGCATGGAGCAAACTTTACATTTATTGTTTGGGGTATGATTCATGGTGTATGTCAGTTACTTGAAACATACCAAATTATTCCAACTCAAAAGAAATGGTTCCAAAAAATTGGACATGTATATACGTTATTAATTGCAATTATTACTTTTGTTATATTTAGAGCAGATACATTATCTCAAGGTTTTGGGGTAATTGCTAATATGTTTAATGGTGCAGCTGGAAGTGTTGCTACTAATGCAACAATACTAGCTTGTATAAATCCATTATTTATCATTTCATTTATTTTTGCTGTTTTAGCTTCGACACCAATATATAGTAAAATTAGAGAAATTCTTTCTAAAAAAGAGTATTTTAAGTTTTATAACTATGCATCATATGCTGGCTCAATGGCTGTATTTGTAATATGCATCTTGTCACTTGTTTCAAGCAAATATAATCCATTTATTTACTTTAGATTTTAGAAAGGACTTTTGAAAATGAAAAAGATTAAGTTTTTATACATACTATTATTTATAATAATATGTTTTATACCATTAGTTTTAATGCCATTTGTTAAAACTAATGCAGAAATTGAAAAAAGAGAATTAACTGCTTTTCCATCTTTTTTTGATAAAAATGGCTTTAATGTTAATTTTTCAGAGCAATTTGAATCTTGGTTTAACGATAGATTGCCATTAAGAACGTATTTGCTTTCTGCGGGTAACTTTATTAAAGCTGAGATTTTGAAAGCACCTTCATCAAATGTTATTGTTGGTAAAGATGGTTGGCTTTTCTATGATACAGAAAGTGATGACTTTATTAATTCTAATGCGCTTACAGATAATGAAGTACATGCTGTTGGTGTTACGCTATCACTAATTGAAGAAGCAATTACAAAAAAAGGTGGAAACTTTACTTTTGTTGCTATGCCTAACAAAGCATCCGTATATGATGAATATATGCCTTCATCATATAAAAAAGCTGGTGAAAATAATTTAACTAGAATAAATGAAGAACTCGATAAGCTTAATGTAAATCATGTAGATATGCTTAAGGTTATGAGAGACAATAAAGATAAAGGAATTTATCATAGAAGAGATTCACATTGGAATTATCAAGGCGCATTAATTGGTTATAATGCGATAATGGACAGCTTAAATAAAGAACACAAAACATATGAAGATGCTAAATATAGCATAGAAAAAACATGGCGCGGAGATTTAGATAAACTTTTATATCCTGCCGGTGGGTTTATGGATGACCAATACGTTTATGATATTGATTACACTTCATTTAGATTTGAAAATGCTTCACGTGGTGTACAAGATCCTAAAGCTCAACTTGAGAATTACATGAGTGACAAGGAACAAGGAGATGATAATTTTACATCACTTAATAGTAATGTTAAGGATGGTAGTAAATTATTTATGTCTCGAGATTCTTTTGGAAGAGCAATTTTACCATTCTTTATAGACAACTATAGTAGGGCAAACTTCAAGCGTACTGATAATCCAGATATTGTGTCAGTTTCTGAAAAAACAGATATGGTTTATGAGATTGTTGAAAGAAACTTAAATAGAATTATTGCAACGGCACCATTTTTATATGCACCAGTTAGAGAAAATATTAATAATATAAAAGAAATTGGAGCAGTTCCAGTTTCAAAATCTTCTGTAGAAGGTTATGGAATTAGATTATATGGTGTTTTAGAAGATGATATCGATATAACAAATTCTAGAGTTTATGTTGAGCTTTCTAATGGTAGTGATATAATCACTTATGAAGCTTTTCCAATTTGTGAGTCTAAACTTTTAGAGACAGATAGTAAAAATGGTTATTCTTTATTTATAAACTCTAAAGACGGATTAAAAGGTGAGTATAAAGTAAGAGTTGTTGTAGGAGATAAAGCATATACAGCAAATTTACTATCTTTAGAATCTAAATCTGAAAAATAATTATTAATATAAAATATAAAAGGAGAATATGAAATGAAAAAATTATTACTTGTATTTATGATTATTGCACTATGTTTTGCAATGTGTGCGTGTGGAGAAGAAAACAAACCTAATGAAATTAACGAAGCAAATGTTGAAACAAATGTGCCAATCGAGGAAGAAGAATTTCAACTTCGTCCTGCTGATGAGAGCGTTTATCAAAAATTCAGAGTAAAATATAACGGAGTAGAATTTGGTGTTAAAGATAAATTTGATGATGTTAAAGAAGGATTAGGCGAAGAAATTAGACCTCCTCAAACATATACTCCATGTGCTGCCGCTGTTGAAGGAGAAGTTACTACTCACTATTATGAAGGTTTAACACTTGAAGAAACTGATAAAGGAATTATTTATACTATTAAGTTTACAAGTCAAGAAAATCCAAATTCAACTGCTGAACTAGTTACTGGAATTAAACTTGGAAGCACACGCGAAGATTTGATAAATGCATATGGTGATCCAGATTCTAATGATGAATATAATGCAGTATTTAATTATGAAAATCTTTATGTAGGATTTAGTTATGACGTTGATGGCGATGGAAATATTTGTTATTTTTCTATTGAATCAGGAGTTTAGATTTATGATATAATAAAAGAGAGGTGAGAGCCTCTCTTTTATAATGTTTTCTGAGGTGAAGTATGAGTAAGATTAAAGATTTATTGCGTGAAAAAGATAATGTACTTGTATTTGATATGGATGGTGTACTTGCTATTATGGAGTGGGGGGAATATAACCACTTTGATGACACGGATGATGAATGGGTTAAAACTCATAATACTGCAACAAATCTATATACCGAACAATATGTATCAAAAAGAATGCAAGATTATTTAGCTGATAAGAATAAAAGTGATGTATATGTTATTTCTAAAGCATTTACAGATGCAGAAAGGAATAGCAAAATTGAGTTTGCATTTAAATACTATGGTATACCAAAAGAGAATTCTTACTTTGTTGAAAGTAACGAAGAAAAGGTAAATGTTTTATCCGATATCATAAATAATCATCCAAATGTTGAAAAACGTAAAATAGTTATGATAGAGGATACAACTAGTATCTTAAACGAGGTTAAGGAAAAACTTGGCTGTTCAACAGTTCATATTAGTTCATTTTTAGATTTGTAAAATTTTCCTTGCCATAGGTCTTCGGTAGTAAATTTTTTATATATACCATTAATTATCCATTTTTTATGAGTATTCCAATCAGGTGCTACTAGAATATCTTTTGGAGCATCTCCTGATATTCTATGGATAATTAAATCTGGCGAAATATGAGTTAAAACATAAGATAGCTCCTCTAAATACTCCATAAGATTTAGAGGAGTATATTTTTTTTCATAAAAAAGTTTTTCAAGCTTTGTGTTCTTAACCACATAGCAAGAGTGGATTTTGATTCCTTGAATATCTAAAGAATTAATAAACTTAGTCGTATTTTCAATATCTTTATGTGTTTCTATCCCGGTAGGTGTAGGTAGACCTAACATGACATGTACTACTACATCAATGTTTTTTGCTCTTAATAAAGACACTGCTTTTCTTATATCATCATTATTGTAGCACCTATTTAAAAAGTTATTTTCATCATTTGAGGTTTGAAGACCAAGTTCAACTGTAACAGTAAAATTATTAGAATAACTTTCTAAAAGTTCTACAATTTCTTCATTTATGCAATCTGGCCTAGTTGCAATTTGAATGCCAACTAGTCTTTTATGGTTGGTATATTTTGAAGCTAATTTGTTAAATGCATCTATAGCAGAATCGTATCTAGATTTTAAAGTTTCGATTTCTCCATATGTATTTGAAAAGTTTTGAAAATACAAAATAAATGCATTAGCTCTTTCAATTTTATATGATTTAAAAAATGAATCTATTTGAGAATAAATAGTTAAGTTACTTTTAAGGTGTTCTCCAGAACCATTTTCACTGCAAAAAATACATCCATCAAAAGACTTGCTACCATCTCTATTTGGACATGTAAATCCTGCATCGATACATATTTTTAAAGTACGCTCTCCAAATTTATCTTTTAAGTATTTATTAACATAGTTAATTCTGCTAGATATGTCCATTTTTCTCCTTTTTCAGCGGTTATCTTTACTTGCAAAGTTTAATAAAAAATGATATAAAAATCAATAACTAATATAAAAGTGAGGAGTACTAAATGAGTAAAGAAGAAAATGTTTTAAAATTCTACGTATTGTGCAATAAGCTCAAAAATGTAATCAGAACTGGATGGAAAGATTGGCATGTTGAAAGAGAAAGGCTAGAAAGCGTTGCAGAGCATATATACTCAGCACAAATGCTTGCAATCGCAATGTATTCAGAATTTGATTATGATGTAGATATTTACAAAGTAATATATATGTTAGCGGTTCATGAGCTTGAAGAAATTTTGATTGGTGATTTAACGCAGTTTCAAATTTCTAGGGAAGAAAAGGCCAAACTAGGACATGAAGCAATTGAGAAAGTGCTAAATTCACTTGGAGATAAAGAAAAGATCAAAGAAATTATATATGAATTTGATGAAAGAAAGACAAAAGAGGCTGATTTTGCCTATCATATAGATAAACTTGAAGCTGATTTACAATGTAAGCTTTATGATGAAGAAGGCTGTGTAATAGTTGACATTGAAAAAGATACTCAAAATATTCATGACGAGACGGTATATAAATTACTAAAAGAAGGAAAGTCTTGGTCAGAAATGTGGCTTACTTTTGGGCAAGGAAAGTACAATTACGATCAGAACTTCTTGTCAGTTTCAAATTTTGCAAAAGATAATAGTTTACTTGAATAGACTATCAGTCTATAAAATCTGAGATAACCTATAGATTTTTTTAATTTTATTTGCTACGGAAGTAGGGATTACAAGGTATACATAAAACTTATTATTGTTAATTTCGCCAATTTAGAGTATAATTATTATGTAGACATAAACGAAAGATAAGGAGGAATTAATATGTACAAAAGATTATTTGGTATAATTCTTGCAGCATTAATGTTGTTTTCACTAGTAGCATGTAATATTGGAGGAAATAATAAACCTTCTAATGTTAAGCCTTCTAACACTGTGATTTCAGAATTAGAAGTGAATAATGATGAATTAGAGAATAAGGCCGAAGAAAAAGAAGAGACTATTGAGACAAAAGTTGATAGTAAGTTACAAGAGTTTTCAATGGGTTCTTGGAATGGCAATACTTATTCGAATAGTTTCTTAGGTTTAAAGTTTGATATGCCAAAAGGGTGGGTAAGGTATTCGGATGAACAAATTGATCAACTTATTAATGCTGGGTTTGAAATAATGGATGGTTCAACTGAACAATTAAAAAAAGTAGCTGAATTGACATCAGTGTATTATTTAATTGCTCAAGATCCTAATAGTGGCAATTCAGTACAAATAATGACTGAAAAGCCATTGCAAGTTGTTTCAATGGACTATTACGTTTCTAGTTTAACTACGATGTTAGAAAGTCAAACAGCTCTAAATTATACAATTAAAGGTGTTAAGGATTTTAAATTAGCTGGAGAAGACTTTAAAGCAGTTGAGACAGTGTCAACTGTAAATGGACTATCTGCAGTTCAGACAATTTATATAAGAAAACTTGGCGATTACTTTATTTCTGTGATTGCAACAGATAGAAATAATACCGTTGACATTAACAGTATGGTTTCTTCACTTTAGTTCATTAATTTATAGTTTCATAAAATGGGGAATACACTAGGTAATTGGTGATATTCCCTCATTTTTGGCATAAAATCTTTAATATAAATTGTAAAAAACTATTGCAAAGCAGGTATAAATGATATAATATAATATAGCATTTTGAAAAAACGGGGTGTGGCTCAGTTGGTAGAGCGCGTGGTTTGGGACCATGAGGTCGCACGTTCGAACCGTGTCACCCCGACCATCCAAAATATGGATAAAATGCAGAAATAGCAAGTCTTTTTAAGACTTGCTATTTTTTTGTTGCTAAAAAGAATAGACTTTTTATAGATTATAAAAAAGTGGTGGAGATGTTTCTCCACCACAATTTATTAGATTAATCAGAGAGCTCGTCTGTTAACGCTTCAAGAGGTATAACTTCCTCAAAACTTATTTTTTTCTCTTTGGTTTCTTCACTCTCAGTCTCAATTTCAGTTTTTTCTTCTTGAGTGGGAGCAGGCTCTTTTTCAGGCGCTGTTTCCTTTTTGATTTGTTCTTCGTTTTGTATTGACTTTTCTATGACGTGCTTTTTATAAATCGACAATACAACGAGAACAATAAACCAGATCAAATAGACAGTTGTAATCAAAAGAAGTAGTGCGCATGTCCAAATTAGAGTACCCATTATAATCATGGCCAAAACCAGAGAAAAAACTGAAAAAGATTTATCAGTGCCACTTCTACTAATAAGGTTAAAATCCTTGTCATAGACTCCTGTTAGTTTGCATTGCTCGTTTTCAATAGTATAAATAATTCTATCTTTTTGAATGGTAATTGTTCCATCCCTTTGAAGCATGAGATCAGGATTATTTTCTACTTCTTCGATTACATAGTTTAGTGGTACATAGTCGTCAAATGTTGCAGGTGTTACATCAGCAGTAATTCCCATGTAACCCACAAATGAGAGGGCAAGAATGAGGCTCAATATGATACAGATTATTCTCTCGATTGTTTTCTTTTCTTTAGACCGATCTAATACCTCTTCAAAGTTGTCGCGTAGCATACAAGATCAACTCCTTTGCTCATTATGAGCTAAAATGTAAACTGAATATCTAAGGCTTAGACAAGAGTTCTCATGATTATTTCCGTTTTTTCACGCTTATTCATATTAATGTCTAAGCTATTAAATATTCAATTTCGATTATTATGTATACCATTCAAATTCCATCTTGTCAAGAGAAAATCGCTCAAACTGTTTACTTAATGCCGGAATTATGATATATTCTCTTAAAATCAATAAAGGAGGTATAACTGCTATGAAAAAGCAAATCTTCGAAGGTGCAGGCATTGCTATCATTACTCCGTTCAAAGAAGATGGAACTGTTAATTTCGAGCGGTTGGGTCAGCTGATTGACTATCAGATTGACCATCTGACAGATGCCATAATAATTTGTGGTACAACTGGTGAATCTTCGACTCTAACTGATGAGGAACATCTGGCTGTAATTGAGTATGCTATTAAGAGAGCTAATAAGAGGGTACCTGTTATTGCCGGTACTGGTAGTAACGACACAGAGTATGCAACTCATCTTTCGATGCAGGCAGAATACATGGGTGCAGATGGTGTACTTTTGGTTACTCCGTATTACAACAAGACTACACAAGATGGTTTGGTGCTTCATTTTGGGCATATTGCCAAAAAGATCTCGATCCCGATTATTCTTTATAATATTCCTAGTCGGACAGGTATGAACATCGATATTCCCACCATGAAGCGACTCTCCGAAATCGACAATATTGTTGCCGTGAAGGAAGCAAGTGGAAATATTAGCTATTGTGCTAAGCTTATTGCCGAATGTGGTGATAAACTTGGTGTGTATAGCGGAAATGATGACATGATACTGCCTGTTATGTCGCTTGGTGGAATTGGTGTGATTTCTGTTCTTTCTCATCTTATTCCTCTTGAGACTCATAACATGGTTTGGAATTGTCTCCATGATAAGTTCTTGAGGGCAATGCAGACGCAAGTTTCTTATTTGGATCTTATTAATGCACTGTTTTGCGAGGTTAATCCTATCCCTGTTAAGGCGGCACTTAACTACATGGGTCTTGATGTTGGAAAATGCAGACTTCCGCTTTGTGATATTTCCACTGAGCATGAAATCCTTTTGAAGAAGGCTCTTTGGCATCATGGTCTTATTAAGTAATCAGGTAGATTTGCCAAATAAAAATGCACTAGCAAATGCTAGTGCATTATTTTATGTGTTTTCTGCAATGAACTTGACTACATCATCTTCATTAAAAACTTGTGATGCAGATTCTTCTTTACTAGTTTCAGTAAAGTATTTGTTATTTGAATCATATTTTGAAATACTATTTAGAGGATAACCAGGATTGATTATTTCAGATGGAGTATCTACCATATAAAACCCTGACTTTTCCCATGTATAAGTATTTTCATCTCCATTTTGATTAATTACTGCAAGCCCATATATCCATTTACAATTTATTCTTCCATTTTTTCCATATTCTTTTACAAGATTAGTATAATGCTCAATCATCTCATCATCATTTAGAGTTTTACCATTTACTCTTCTTACAAACATTCCCGGTTGCTTATCTTCTGGGACACCTTCCAAAAATAAATTATCATCCATTCCCATAGAAGGCTTTCTAGTAAGTCTAAAGCATTCTCTAGCTTTAATTAAGGCATTTTCTATAGCATTTTTACCATTTTCCTCAACGTCTATAGATAAGTTTATGTCTTTTAAAGATAATACCTCAATTTCATACTTTTTTAGTCCTTCAGAAAATCTTTTAGCTTTTGTTGGGTTTCCTGTTGCAAAAACAACTTGTTTCATTATGTATCATTCCTTTCTGTTTCAAAATCTGAAATATTATAACCTAAATTCTTTAGTTCTTTATATATTCTATGAATTGGAAGACCAATTATAGCCTTATAATCACCTTCAATTTTTGGAGTAAATAGGGAAGCGCATGTCTCGAGAGAATAGCCGGCGCACTCATATACTGTACTTTCATTATCTATATACCAGTTAATCTCTTCGTCGGTAAGTTCATCAAAATATACTTTTACCTTTTCACAAAATACTATTTCTTTATCTAAATATTTATCTATGACAGCGCATCCAGTAACAGCATAATTAACCTTTCCAGATAGCTCTTTCATGTTATTAAAAGCTTCTTCACGATTTTTAGGCTTTTCAAAGGGTTTTCCATCTAGGTAACCTATCGTATCAGCTCCAATTATAATGCCTTCATCTAATCTACTTGCAACTTCTTTAGCTTTAGAATAAGCAAGTTTCATAACGTAATCGTCAGGATTTTGAAACTCAATTTCTGGGTCACCGCTACTAGGAATTTGTTCGCATTTTAAGCCTGCCATATTTATAATTTGTTTTCTCCATTTTGAATTAGAGGCTAGAATTAGTTTAACTTTTGACATTTTTGTTCTCCTTTAGAATTCATATTGAAAATATAATACATCATTTTTGCGATAATTACAGCGGTTTTACAAAAAATACAAATTTTATGGCCTTAAAACATTGACATTAAGGCATTTTTATTAGATAATACTAAAGGTTGACTTCTCCATGAGAAGTTGCATAAAAGGCCTCAAATTGGCCTTTATTTTAGCAGAAAAGTTTAGAAAGGATTGATTTTTTTTATGGCAAATGATGAACAAAACTTTGAAGAGTTATATGAAAACTCACTTAAAAATTTAGAGGAAGGAACACAAGTTACAGGTACAGTTGTAGATGTTATCAACGAAGAGATTTTTGTTGATTTAGGATATAAGGCAGATGGAATAGTTCCAAAGGATGAATATTCATACGATGAGAATGAGTTACCTTCTAAAAAGGTTAAAAAAGGTGATAAGATTGACGTTTACATTCTAAGAATGAATGATGGGAAAGGAAATGTACTTCTTTCAACCAAAAGACTACAAACAAAACTTCTTAGAGAGCAATTTGAAGCTAAAGTTAAGCTAAATGAACCTATTACAGTTAAAGTAACAAACGTTGTTAATGGTGGTGTTACAGCTGAATTTGTTGGAATTAGAATATTTATTCCAGCTTCTCAACTTGGTAAGAAAGTAGAGAATTTAGACGAATATAGAGGAAAAACTATTCAAATTAGAGTAATTGAATATGATCCAGAAAAGAAAAAGATAGTTGGTTCTGAAAGAGTTCTTGTTAAAGAAGCTAGAGAGCAAGCTGAAAAAGAAGTTTGGGCTAAAGTTAAAGAAGGCGCTGAACTTGAAGGAACAGTTAGAGAACTAAAAGAATATGGTGCTTTTGTTGATCTTGGTGGTGTTGATGGATTACTACACATCTCGGAGATTTCATGGAAGCAAATTAAGCATCCTTCTGATGTTTTAAAGGTTGGAGATAAGATTACAGTTAAAGTTTTATCTGTTGATGAAGCAACAAAGAAGATATCTTTAGGTTATAGAAAAGCAGAGGACAACCCTTGGCTTAATGTTCCATATCAAGTTGGAGATATTGTTGAAGCTAAAGTTGTTTCAATGAAACCATTTGGAGCATTTGTTGAACTTGATAATGGCTTAGAAGGATTAGTTCATATTTCTAATATCACAGCAAAAAGAATTGCAAAGCCTCAAGACGTTCTTGAACTTGGACAAGAGGTTAAAGCAAAAGTTGTTGAAGTAGATTTAGATAAAAAGAGAATTGAACTTTCTATTAGAGAAATCGAAGAAAGAATGCCTGAAGATGCAACTACAGAACAAACTGAAGTAGCAGAGACAAAAGAAGAGAATAATGTAAATGAGGTTGATGAAAACCAACTTACTTTTGATAGCATTAAGCCATCAGAAGAGTAAATAATAGCAGTATAGTTCCTATTTATGAACTTAATATCAGGATGATACCTGAGAACTTAAATGTTTGTAGGGAATGGTTTATACTATTCCCTATATATATAGCAGAATAGTATACATAAAATGTTTACAAACATATTACTAAATATACTAATCTCTTAGGAGGATAAAATGGATATAAGAAATGTTGCAATAATTGCTCACGTTGACCATGGTAAGACAACACTAGTTGATGCTTTATTAAAACAATCTGGTACTTTTAGAGAAAATGAGCATGTTGATGAAAGAGTAATGGACTCAAACGATATTGAAAAAGAAAGAGGAATTACTATCTTAGCCAAGAATACATCAGTTATGTATAATGGCACTAAAATTAATATTATTGATACACCGGGACATGCTGACTTCGGCGGAGAAGTTGAAAGAGTACTTAAAATGGTTGATGGTGTTATATTGCTAGTTGATGCCTTTGAAGGTGTAATGCCACAAACTAGATTTGTTTTAAGAAAAGCGTTAAATCTAAACTTGCAACCAATTGTTGTACTTAATAAGATTGATAGACCTGGAGCAAGACCAAAGGAAGTTGTTGATGAAGTATATGACTTATTCTTTGACCTAGCAGCTACAGAAGAGCAACTTGATTTTCCAGTAGTATATGCTTCTGCTAAACAAGGGGTAGCATCTTATACAGCTACAGAGCCTGGCACAGATATGAAGCCAATATTTGATACTATCTTAAAGACAGTTCCAGAGCCTAAAGTTACTCTAGAAGGACCAATGCAAATGCTAGTTTCTAGTATCGACTATGATAACTATGTTGGTAGAATTGCAATCGGTAGACTTGAAAGAGGTACAATAAAGTCTAATCAACCAGTTGCAGTATGTAGAAAAGATGGTAGAGTACAACAATTAAAAATATCTAAACTATATACTTATGCTGGTCTTAAAAAGACAGAAATAGAAGAAGCTTCAGCTGGTGACATTATTGCAGTTGTTGGTATTCCAGATATCAATATTGGTGAAACTATCGCAGATCCAAATGAACCTGAAGCAATTCCTTTTGTAGATATTGATGAACCAACACTTAGAATGACATTTAGTGTAAACAATAGTCCATTTGCTGGCAAAGAAGGTCAGTTTATTACTTCAAGACATCTAAGAGATAGGTTATTTAAAGAGCTTGAATCTAATGTTTCTTTAAGAGTTGAAGAAACAGATAGTCCTGATAGCTTCGTTGTATCTGGTAGAGGTGAACTTCACTTATCTGTTTTAATTGAGAACATGAGAAGAGAAGGCTTTGAACTTATGGTTTCAAGACCTACAGTTATCTATAAGGAAATTGATGGTGTTAAATGTGAGCCTATTGAAGACTTAGTTATTGATGTTCCTGATGATTTTTCTGGTACAGTTATTGAAAAACTTGGTCAAAGAAAAGCTGAAATGACAAATCTTATAAATGGTGCACAAGGTTATACAAGACTTGAATTCAAGATTCCAGCAAGAGGCTTAATTGGTTATAGAAATGAATTTATGACTGATACAAAAGGTACTGGTGTAATGAACCATGTATTTTCTGGTTATGAGCCATATAAAGGTGATATGTCGACTCGTGGAAAAGGTGTTTTAATTGCATTTGAACAAGGAAAATCTATTACTTATGGATTATATAATGCACAAGAAAGAGGAACATTATTCATTGGCGCAGGTGTTGACGTTTACACTGGAATGATTGTAGGAGAAAATCCTAGAAATGAAGATATCGAAATAAACGTATGTAAAGAAAAACACTTAACAAATACTCGTGCTTCAGGAAGTGACGATGCATTAAGACTTGTTCCACCAAGAACATTTACACTTGAGCAAGCCATTGAGTATATCGCAGAAGATGAGCTTGTTGAAGTTACTCCTAAGAATATCCGTTTAAGAAAGAAAATATTAGACCATACTGAAAGAATCAGATGGATGAGAGCAAATGGTTTACTATAATTAACATAAATTGAGACGCAAATTAGCGTCTCTTTTTTTGTAAGAAAATCTACCATAATTATTACATATTTGTTAAAAATGGCCAATTTGAACTACATTTGACCTAAATTACTATATAATATAATGGATTATAGGAGTAAAGTGGGGTTAAATGAAAGTATTTAAGACGATTTTAAAAATATTAATATTTATTGTACTCTTGATTGCTGTTTTTATAAGTTTATACATCATTCAAGGTTATTCAATGTATAAAACGGCACTCGAAGAAATGCCTATTGATGAAAAAATAGAAGAAATAATTTCTAAAGAACACTATGTTCTATTAGATGATATTCCTAAAATATATAAAGACGCTGTAATTGCTTGCGAAGACCATAGATTCTATAAACATAACGGTGTTGATTATACTTCAATTATTAGAGCAATTTTAAATAACATATCATCTGGAGCAATGAAGGAAGGCGGAAGCACAATTACTCAGCAACTATGTAAAAATATTTATTTTACACAAGATAGAAAGCTTGAACGAAAATTTGCTGAAATATTTATGGCGGTTGAATTTGAAAAGAATTGTTCAAAAGATAAAATTCTAGAATTATATATTAATACTTGTTTTTATGGTAATGGTTGTTACACGCTAAAAGAAGCTGCAAACTTATATTATAAAAAAGAACCAATAGAATTAAATGATTATGAAGCAACTCTAATAGCTGGAATACCCAATGCTCCTTCACTTTATAATCCCTATTACAGCATGAAATTAGCAAAGGAAAGACATAGACAAGTTTTATATTCAATGGTTAAGTTTGGCTATTTAACAAATGATGAAGTTGATAATATTTTAAAAAATGAAGAAGACGAAGAACAATATCTTGAGTCATTAAGAGTAAAGAAAGGTTAGAAAGTAATCATGGCTAATTCAAAATTAATTGTTATTGAAGGACCACAAGGTGCTGGTAAAACAACTATTACAGATTATATTAGACACAAACTTCCATATACAAATTTATACAGGTTAAATGGTAGTAACGATAGTTCACCGACTGGGAAAGCAAAATCAGTTGAGATGTATACAGACTTATTAGACTATATTGAAAAACTTCAGAACAAAAATATAAATCTTTTATTTGACAGAACATTTTTTACTGAAGCAATATACTGCAGACTTGGTTTTAAAGAATTTTCTTATGATGACGTTTTTGATGTGTTTTTAGAAAGACTCGCAAATTTTGATTTTGAAACATATTATATTACTCTATATTTGAGTGATACTAATGAATTCGAAACAAGACTTGCTCGTTCAGATAAAGCTATCATAAAATATGCTAAATTTGATAAAGATAGTAGCATAAAGCAGCAAGACGCTTATCTAAAAATGGCAGATGAAGTAAAGCAAAAATTTGGAGACAAGATTAAAGTAATTAATATAGATACTTGCATTGGCCTTGAGGGAGTTAAAGAGGAGATAATGAAGTACTTAGGCTAGGAGGTAAAATTAATGCTAAACAAGCTTAGGCTTTCTATAATGTTAATAGTTTGCTTAGTATTTTATTCATGTGTGTATGCGCTTAATGAAATCGTGTACGATGGCGTTACGCACGAGTATAATGTACGAGATGTAAGCCTTATTTTAAATGGTGACAAGTTTGAACCAAAACAAGGGCAGATGCCACCAATTATATTAAATGATAGAACTTTAGTACCAGTTCGTGAGGTTTTCGAATATCTTGATGGAAAAGTTGATTGGGATGGAACTGAAAGACGTGTAGATATTTCATTTGACGATAATAAAATAACACTTTGGATAGATAAACTTGAAGCAAAGGTAAATGATAAGACGATTTCACTTGACGTTCCGGCAAAAATCATTAACGATAAAACAATGGTTCCTGCAAGATTCATTTCTGAAAATGCTGGTTTTAAGGTTTCATGGGATGCTGAAACATATACAGTTGATATTAGATTCCCAAAGGTTAATATAACTAAAATTGGATTTGCCAATATAAATGGAACTAATTGCTTAGTTGCTTATGCTGATGGCAAGATTATGGGATATAAATATTTTAGTCTGCCAAAAGAAGAGGATAAACCTTTAAGACTAGTATTAGATATAGAAAACTGTTCATTTAAGTTTAACACAGAAACAGCCAAATTTGAGTCTGGTGCTATATCAGAAATAAGATTTGGTAATCAAGGAAACGATGTTAATAGAATTGTTTTGGACTTTAGAGATGATACAGACTATGTAGTTACTTTATCTAAAGATAGAAAAACACTATATTATGCAATGGCTGAAGAATTTAAACTTGAAGATGATGAAATAAACAATGACACAAAAGAAGATAATAAGCCTGTCACTGTTCCTAGTGGAGAACGTTCAGATGAACAAGAAATAGTAGATAGTAGTGGTGATACTAAAAATGATGTTACACCAATAAAAAATGAAGTAAATTATCAAACCTCTGGAGATGCTACTTTAGATAAGAATATAGATAGTGGAGATACAAATATAGATATTTCAAATTCTTCTGGTGATAACGTAATAGTAGTTTCAAGTGGAGAAGGCGAAAACATTGTTGTTGATGACTTAACTCTTACAGATGATCATAGTGATGAAGAGTCTAATGAGGAAGTTGATTATGAAACATTGATTACTTCAATAAAATATAGTGCTTCCTCTAAAAGAGTAAAGATTAAATATACTGGGAAAATTAAATACTCTGATTCTATAATTACAAATCCTAATAGGGTCATCCTTGATATTGAAGACGCAAAATTAGATACTACTGGACCTACAGAAATTGAAGTTAAAAATTCAATAATAACTAGTGTTAGATTTTCGCAGTACACAAAAACAACTGTAAGAATTGTATTGGATATCGATGTAAGAGGTAATTATAGGATATACAAAAAGAGTTCAGAACTTCAAGTAGAGGTTGAAGAAGCAACATATCAAAATATAAAATATAAAAAGAACAAATCAAATAGCCAAATAACACTTATTGGCGTGGATATGTCTGACATTAGATATGAGCATGAAAAGAGTAAAAATAAATTTACACTTGAAAGCGTCAATAAAAAGACTGATTTTGGTTATGGTACACTTGAAGTAGATGACGAACTAGTTAGAAATATTAAAACAGACAAAAACGAAGTTGAAATAATAGATACAGGTAATCTAAACTATTCATTAAGACAATCTAGTACAAATGTAATTATCACCTTGAGAAAAAATGAAGAGAATGATACTAATGAAGTGCAAGAAATAAAATCTGAACCTGAAGATAAAGAAGTTGAAGTTGAAAAGCCTAAAACTACCGTAAAAAAGACAAAGGGAAATAAGACAATATTAATTGATGTTGGTCATGGTGGAAAAGATCCTGGTGCTTGCAATGGAGATGCACAAGAAAAAGTATACAACTTAAATATTGCGCTTTATTTGTATGATATGCTAAAATCTAGAGATGATATAAACGTATTTATCGATAGAGAAGATAATGATACTTACTTAAATCGTGAGGACAGAGTTGCTTATGCAGAAAATATTGCTCCTGACTTTATTGTAAGTATTCATAATAATTCTGTTGAAAATAAATCATATACTGGTACAATGGTTTTATATTATAATAATGACTCTGAGAGTGATTATGGAGATATTACAAGTAGTGAATGTGCAGAAATTATACTTAAAGAGCTTATTAAAAACTTAGAAACAGTTAACAGAGGAATTGTAAATAGAGGCGATTTACATATTTTATCTAAAACTTCATGCCCATCTGTTTTATGCGAAGTTTGCTTTGTTTCAAACGATGCTGAACTTGAAAGACTAAAGACAAAATCATTCCAAAAACTTGCTGCTGAAGCAATTTATAATGGAATTGACAAGATACTTAAAGAATTCTAATTATTTAAAACCTTTAGTTTTTGAGGAGGCATTAATTATGGAAGATAATAATTTGCCAAAAGGAATTTTTGGACCTAGTAAAAAAGATGTTGAAACATATGTAGCAAGTATAAAGAGTAGTTATGAAAAGGAACTTCTAGAGCAAACGAAACAACTTCAAGAAATGAAAATTGAAAATGCTAAGCTAAATGATAAGATTAATTCTCTTATGAACGAGAAAAAGGAATTAGAGGCATCTAAAGCAAGTATTTCTGACGTTTTGATTAAAGCAGAGGAGCAGGCAAAGCAAATCATAGAAGATGCTAGAATCGAAAAAGAAAAAGAAATGCAGGAAGTTGAATCGCTTATTGAGAAGCAAAAAGAAAAGCTTATTGATGCTAAAATTGAGCTTGCAATGCTTAAAGATAAAGCCAAAGAAATAATTGAAAAATTTTCAGACGATATAGGCAAATTACAATAAATCAATCAATCCATGGAGTGCTTAAATAAAGGACTTTATGGATTGATTTTTTGTATTCTAATATGTTGCACTTTATGTAAATTTATGGTAAAATTCTAGTTTGAAAAACTAAAAAGAGGCCACTACATTGGTGTGACCTCTATTAGTGCGTTATTAAAGAAAAAGGAGATAATATGGAAAGTTTTGCAAAAGTACTTCCTAATATTAAGAAATTTAAAGAATATATCGACGACGTATCCAAGGGTAATTTTCCAATAAACATTTCAGGACTTACAGACTCTGCAAAGGCTCATTTTATATATGCAACAAAGTATTATACAAATAAGCCTGTTCTCGTTATTACTTATAATGAAATTGAGCAAAAGAAATTATACTCAAATCTTAAGTTTTTTGAAGACGAGGATGTATTAGTATTTCCTAAAAAAGAAGTTGTGTACTATGATGTCGATACAACCAACAAGGATAATACTATGGATAGATTGTCAGTTTATTCAAAGTTATATAATAGTACTACTTCAATAATTCTAACTACTATAGAAGCTGTTATGCAAAAAACAATTTCTAAGACAGATTTATTTAATAATGTATTATTCTTTGAGGTTGGTAAGGAATATAATCTTGAGGAAGTTAAGTTGAAGCTCTCAATAATCGGTTATGAAAGAGCTGATATATGTGAGTCTAGAGGTACATTTGCCATAAGAGGTGGGATAATAGATGTATTCCCATTAACATATGATTCTCCTATTAGAATTGAGTTCTGGGGAGATGAAATTGATTCTATCAGGAAATATGATGCAGTATCTCAACGTTCGTTTGAACCAGTTCAGAACGTTACGATCTTTCCTGTTGAAGAGTTTATCGTTGATCCTAGAGATTTGCCAGGAATATCTAAGGCAATTCAAAACGATTATAAATCAGTCTCTGAAGTATCTGACGACATTACCAATATTTCCACTGGTAACTACTTAAATAAGGCATTAAAGTATTTTGACTACTTTTTTAAGAAACAGTCTAGCCTTATAGATTTTGTATCGAAAGATACAATTATATTTATTGATGAGCCACAGAGGATAAAATCAAAAGCTCAATCTGTAGAATTTGAAAATAAAGAAATTCTTGAAGATTATCTAAATAAATACAAGGTTACTCATAGCTATACCGAAAAGATGTCATCTTTTAGTGAAATCGCCATTTTACTTGAAGATATTAACGCAATTAATTTGTTTTTAATTGATGAAAATATGCATGCAAAAAGAAACGGATACAACTTTAGTTGTAGGGAGGTGAACTTTTTTCGTGGTAACCTGGATATATTTATTCAGGAAATCGAAGAAGCTAGGCAAAAAGACGAAAAAATAGTTCTTATCGCAGGTACAATATCAAAATGTCGTACATTAGCTACAATGCTTCTCGACCATAGTATAAATTGTTCGATAGTTGAAAATGATGAATCAATAGAAAAAGCTTTATCAGACTCATCAAATAAAAGCATAATAATCATTCAAGGACATATAAATTCTGGATATAAATTCGATGAATTACCTATATTATTTGTAGCATGTGATGAAGAATCACCACTTAAAGAAAAAAAGCATAAGGTTACTCCTAAGGCTTTCTCAGAAGGAAAAAGAGTTGCTTTTGCTGATTTGAATGTTGGTGACTATATAGTTCATTCTACACATGGTATTGGTCAATATATAGGAATTCATACTTTAATTATAGATAAGATTAGAAAAGATTATATTAAAATTAAATATAAAGACGACGATATATTATATATTCCAACTAACCAACTTGATTCAATTAGAAAATATATGTCGTCAAATGAAGACTCAAAGCCTAGGCTAAATCGTCTAGGAAGTAAAGACTTTGAAAAAACAAAGGCTAGAGTTCGTGCTTCTGTAAAAGATATTGCTAAACAGCTTATAGCTCTATATGCAGAAAGAAGTAAACTCAAAGGTTTTAAATTTAGTAAAGATACATCATGGCAAAACGAATTTGAAGACTTATTCCCATATCAAGAAACAGATGACCAAATTAGGTGTATAGAAGAAGTAAAAAAAGATATGGAATCTGAAAGACCAATGGACAGGCTATTACTCGGTGATGTTGGATATGGTAAAACAGAAGTGGCTATAAGAGCAGCATTTAAATCTGTTATGGATTCTAAACAAGTAGCATATCTTTGCCCAACAACAGTACTTGCTCAGCAACAATATGAAACGTTTAAAGATAGAATGAAAGACTACCCTATAAATGTTGCTGTTTTAAATAGATTTAAGACTGTCAAGGAAACAAAGAAGATAATCTCAGATTTAGCATCTGGAAAAATAGATATAATTATTGGTACCCATAAGATTTTACGGAAAAGATGTAAAATTTAAGGATTTAGGTTTACTTATCATTGACGAGGAACATAGATTTGGAGTTGCTCATAAGGAAAAAATTAAGGAACTTAAAAAGAATGTGGATGTATTAACCATGACAGCTACACCAATTCCAAGAACGCTTCATCTATCTATTGTTGGTATTAGAGATATGAGCGTAATATATGACCCTCCTCAAGACAGAAAAGAAGTTCAAACTTATGTACTTGAATATGATACAGATGTTATAAAAGAAGCCATATTTAAGGAACTAGAAAGAAATGGACAGGTCTTTTATTTATATAATAAAGTAGAAGATATTGAACAAAAGGCAAGTGAAATTTCAAGACTTGTACCTGAAGCAAGAGTTAAATTTGCTCATGGAAAAATGTCTGGAAAAGAAATAGAAGAAATAATGGAAGAATTTGCATTAAAAAATATAGATGTATTAGTATGTACAACAATTATGGAATCTGGAATAGATATTCCAAATGCAAATACTATGATTATTGAAGACGCAGACAGACTAGGCCTTGCTCAGCTTTACCAAATTAGAGGTAGAGTTGGTAGGTCAGATAAAAAAGCGTATGCTTACATTACTTATCGTAAGAATAAAGTTCTTTCTGAAGTTTCAGAAAAGCGATTGAAGGCTATTAAGGAGTTTACAGAATTCGGTTCTGGCTTTAAAATTGCACTTAGAGATTTGGAGATAAGGGGAGCTGGAAATATACTAGGTACTGAACAATCTGGACATATTGAGTCTGTTGGATATGAAATGTATACTAGGCTTCTTGAAGAAGCGGTTAAAGAACTTCAGGGAGAGGAAGTTGAGGAACAATTTGATATTCAGATTGACTTAAAAGTATCTGCTTATATACCAGATGAGTATATTTCAAATAATAGTCAAAAAATTGAAGTGTATCAAAATATTGCAAATATAAATGAAGAAGCGGAAATATCTGATATTTGTGATGAGCTTATCGATAGATTTGGTGAGATGCCGGACGAACTATTTAATCTTCTTGAAATTGCAAGGATAAAATGTTATTGCAGAAAGCTTTACATAAGTAAAATTATGCAAAATAATGAAAATGTGACAATTTACTTGCTAGATTCAAGTGTATTGACGGATATAAAAAAGAAATATATAGTCGATACTTATCGCAGAAGGGTATTTTTATCAGGAGAAAATTCTTCTGTTATAACTTTGAAGTTGCAATCACAAAATGAAAGTGATACACTTAATGAAGTTTTAAAATTGCTAAAGATTATTAGCGCATAGGAGGTTTTTATGGACGCAAAAAAAGTTGCCGCAGTTGTGGTTTGTTTAATTGTAATAATTGCTGCACTTCTATTCTTATTCATAGGGGATGCAACAGATAATACTGTTCTTAAGATTGGTAGCGATAAGTATAGTATTGATGATTTTTTAAATTATGTTAAGGTTTGGAACTATGAGAATAGTTCTAATAAAGATGATATAGATTCTTCTTTTAACCAATACCAAGTGTATAAGATTTATACAAAAAGAGCATATGATACTGGATTAACTCTTAATGAGAGTGAAAAGCCTACTTTAGAAAGTGGAGATGAAGAAATTCTTTTAGCAGACTACAACCTAAAAGCAGAAGACTATCTAAAGGTTAAAGAAGAAATGGCACTTTGTGAAAAACTTTATACTTCTCCATATGAGTATGGAAAAGTTCCAGAAAATGTTTCAGAGCAATATTTGGATTATATGCTTCAAAATGGAAAAATATCAAATAAGAATCTTTACACATATGATTTCAGAGTAATTGAAGTAGATAATGAGATGCAAGTAGAAGAAAGTGGAGATTTATCTGGAGATACTAATAAAGTTGATCCTAATGTAAAATCAAAAGAAATAGCAACTAAGTTGCTTGCATATGTAAAAGAACACCTTTCTGGAGATGTTTTAGAGGCAGAATTAGATGAAATAGTTTCATATAGTGGCGAAAGTGTTTCTGGAGATATCTTTACACAAATTGCGACAAAATTGCCAGCAAATAGGTATATTCAAAATGGAAATTCTTTTAATGCTATTGAAAATGGTGGTTTAGATCAAGTTAGTTCATTTTACCTAGAAACTGATTATAGTGATTCATCTACACTAGTTTCTTGGGGTCTTGTATCACCAGAAATGATTTCTGGAATTAGAAAAGGTTTAAGTAGTACCAAAAAAGGTGAATTTTCAGATTTGTTTGATACTGGAAATGGATATGCTTTTGTCTATGTTGAGGATAAGGTAGATGGACTTTCTGAAAATGATCAAGACAGACTTAACAATGAAGCTTCAAATTATTATATTGAAGTTACATCAAATATGACGCATAATAAAGCTTTAGTTAATTCAATTGTACTTGAGAACATCATTCCTAAGGTTAAAAGAGAAAAGGAAGAAGCTCAAAATAATATAGATAGTGGTGACAATGAAATACTACAATTTAGCGGCGATGTTGTTGAGATTTTACCTAACTCAGGAGAGTAACTAAAATATTAAAAAAGTGGACTAAGTCCACTTTTTTTGTTAGAATTGTATCGATAGGAGAGTACATATGATTACAAGCAAAGATAATGATTTAGTAAAAAGAATTAAATCACTTTCACAGGGAAAATTTAGAAATAAATATAAAGAATATATAGTGGAAGGAATTAAAATGACTCTTGAGGCCTTAAACTATGCTGAGATTTCTAATATTGTAATTTGCGAAAAGATGGTCTCAGATGAAGACAAAGCTGTGATTAGAGATTCTGCAACAAAAAAAGAGCAGGAGAACTCAATAATTTACGTTTCGGAAGCAGTATTTAATTATCTTAGTGATACAGTTTCACCCCAAGGAGTTTTATGTATTGTTAAAATCCCAAGCCAAAAAATAGATTTTTCAAAATATAAAACTATTTTTGTACTTGATAATATTCAAGATCCACGGAAATCTTGGCACAATAATTCGTACTCTTGATGCTTCTGGTAATAATTGTCTTGTTCTTTCAAAGGGAACTGTTGATCCATATAATTCAAAAGTAATTCGTAGCACGATGGGAGCAATATTTAGGATCAATATATTTCAGCTTGATAAAGAATTAACCGATTATTTATCTGAATTAAAGGAAAACAACTTTGATATATACACTACATCGCTTAAAGCAAAGGAAATGTATTTTGATGTTTCATACACTGGAAAATTTGCTATTATTATGGGAAATGAATCTCAAGGTGTAAGTAATGAAGCTATAAAGCATGCTAATAAACTAATAAAAATACCAATGCCACGGAAAGGCAGAAAGTTTAAATGTTGCTGTTGCGACTAGTATAATTGCTTTTGAGATTGTTAGGCAAAATTATAAAGAATAATTATATGTAAGGTGAAATTTATGGATGAAAATAAAGAATCTAAGGATATGGAGAAATTAGCTGAGAATAAGCTATTAATCTTATACTTATTAGATAAAGCAAATTGTACTTTATCTAATCTTCAAATTCAAAGACTACTATATGATATTGATGGATTTAATTATTATTACTTCCAACATATAATCGCTGAACTAATATCTCAAAAATATGTTTCTAGTTATAATCAAGACAATGAATTACTTTATGATATTACTCCAGAAGGAAAGGAAATTCTTGATTTAACTAATGACGCTTTACCAGGAATTGTAAAATTGAAATTAGATAATATTATAGAAAAAGAACTTCCAGATGTAAAAAATGAAGTTGCTGTTACAGCACAATATGTTCCTGAGAATGATAATGAATATATAACCAAATGTAGAATTACAGAGTCTCACAAAACATTATTTGAGTTAAATATTTATTGCGCATCGTCTGAACAGGCAAAGTTAATTAGTGAAAACTGGAAAAAACATGCTAATGATTATTATCCTCAGATAATTGAAATGCTTACTAAAGATTAATATTCAGAAAAGGGGAATGATTTATGCAGATGATACTGCAAATTTTACTTATATTTTTGGGTTTGTTTCTTCTAGCTAAACGGAGCTGATTTCCTAGTAGATGGCTCATCAAAGATAGCTAGAAAGTTTAAAATATCCGAATTAATTATTGGACTAACTATTATTTCAATCGGCACATCACTTCCTGAACTTGTTATTAGTGTTACTTCATCAATAAACGGTTCGTCTGATATATCGGTAGGTAATGTTGTTGGAAGTAATTTTGCTAATTTGTTTTTGATAATAAGCTTGTGCGCAGCAATAAAACCGTTGCATATGAAAAAGCAGTCTAGATTTATTGACCAGCCTTTTGTTGTTGTTTGTAGTTTCATATTGTATTTTATTGTTACTAATGACGGAGTAGTTACGAGACTTGAAGGTTCGATTTTACTACTTTTAGCACTTTTATACATTGTTTATAACATTTTGGTAGCTAAATACGGAAAGAATATTAATCAATATGAAAGTGAAAATGATAAAGATGATAAGAAGAAATCTAAGGAATTAGGAAAAACTAAAGTTGCCAAAGCTATTATAGATAACACAACGAAATTTGAAGCAAGATTTCCAGTAGCATTTGCGATTATTTCGATTGTTTTAGGTATAACATTACTTAAAGTCGGAGGCGATGTTACAGTTGATAATGCAAAACTTGTTGCATTGTCACTTGGCCTTTCTGAGAAAATAATAGGATTGACTATTGTAGCGCTTGGAACATCACTACCGGAATTAATTACTTGTCTTGAAGCCATTAGAAAAAATCAAGCAGACTTGGCGATTGGTAATATAGCTGGCTCACAAATATTTAATATTTTATTAGTTTTAGGTGCATCTTCTGCTATAAGGAATATCCCTCAAGTTGGTGGCTATAGGGAAGACATTATGATACTTATTGTTGGTAATACTATTTTTGCAATTGCTCCATTTGTTAGTGATAAGCATAAAGTTGGTCGTCTTACTGGTATTACGTTTATGCTTATATATTTTGGCTACATGACACTGCTTGTTTTAGAAAACTTGAATATGATCCAAAGGTAAGGAATGTATTATGAAATATACCAATGAGCAACTTCTTGCTATTAATTTAACTGATTGCAATTTGCTTGTCGCAGCTGGCGCAGGATCTGGTAAAACCTCAGTTTTAGTTGAACGTATTATTCATAAAATAATTGATTGCAATATAGATATTGATAAACTTTTAGTAGTTACTTTCACTAACTTAGCTGCTTCAGAAATGCGTGAAAGATTAGCAGATTCAATATATAAACACTTAGACACCAATCCTAATCTTCAAAAACAATTAATGCTCTTATCTAAGGCTTCTATCTCAACAATTGATAGCTTTTGCAGTTCGATTTTACGTGAATATTTTTATAAATTAGACTTAGATCCAAATTTTAGAGTTGGTGAGAGTGCTGAGTGCGAGCTTATTAAATATGAAGCACTAGAAGAAATTCTAGAAGATAAATATGACGATGAAGATGTTGCTTCTACATTACTTCTTTTTTCTTCAAATCGTGATGATTCAAATATTAGGGATTTGATACTTAAAATTCACAGATTTTTAGGCTCAGTTCCTTATCCAAAAAAATGGATAGATAATAAGATTGACGAATATAAAGTTGATACTGATTCTTTTGAAAAAAGTCCGTTTTCAAAAGAGGTATATTCTTATGTTAAAAAACAAATATTTAGTTGTATTGAAGAACTTAAAAATTTATATCAAAAGTGTATTGATTCAGTTTTTGATGGAAATTTTGATTATATTCATAATGATATTCTTGGACTTCAAAACATTTATGAGAGCGGATCTTGGAATGAATTGTATGATTCATTAGAGTCTTTTTCTTTTTCAAGGGCAAGTAGTAGTGAATTATCTGATGAATTAAAAAAAGAAATCAAAGATATTAGAGACTCTATAAAAAAGATAATCAATGAAGAAATAAAAAAGAAATATTTCACTTCAAAGAAGGAAGAAATAATACTTGATTTTGATTATTTATATCAAGTGTTATTATCTTTCAAAAGCATTTTGTTTGATTTTATCGATTTATATGATGCCAAAAAAAGAGAGAAAAACATTGTTGATTTTTCTGATTTGGAGCATTTAACATTAAAATTGTTTGATGAGAATCCGGAAATTGTACTTAGTTACAAACAAAAATACTCCGAAATAATGATAGATGAATATCAAGATAGTAATTTTGTTCAGGAAAGTATCTTAAGTAGAATTTCAGATAAAAATATGTTTATGGTTGGTGACATCAAGCAAAGTATTTATAAATTTAGGGGCGGAAAGCCAGAATTATTTCTTAATAAGTATAATACTTTTCTTGACGCTTCTAGTACGGAATCTGATAATCAAAAAGTATTATTATTTAAAAATTTTAGAAGCAACAAAAATATTATTGATCAAGTAAATTATGTTTTTGACAAAATAATGAATAAAGAATCTGCAGAACTAGATTATAATGAGGCGGAATATCTTAAATTTGGTGCAGATTTTTATAATGAATCTAATAATCCAGCAGAGCTATGTTTAATAGAAACTAAGCCCTCTGATATAGATAGTGATATTGATATTGAACTTGATTCAAATGCAAACCTTGAGGGAATTTTCATTGCTAGAAAGATTAGAGAGATTATTTCAGGCTATAGTGTTTATGATAAAAAAACGGGTAAGTACAGACCAGCACAATATAAAGATATTGCAATTTTACTTCGTAGTACAGTCGGAAGAGTAGATGCAATATTGGATGAGTTATCTAAACAAAATATTCCAGCTTATTCTGATAATACTGGATTTTTCTTTGATAGCTTTGAAGTTCAAACTATTCTATCTGTTCTTAGAATTATTGATAATCCATTACAGGATATTCCTCTTGTGGCTGTTCTTAAGTCACCTATATTTGGGTTTACACCTGATGACTTGACTACTATAAGAATGTGTGACAAGAGCACTTCGTTTTTCAATGCACTAAATATGTCTCTTAATCTGGAGAATAGTATTTCATCCAAGTGTAAAGACTTTTTAGATAAACTTGAAAAATGGAGATTTGAATCTAAGTTTAAAACTATATGGGAGTTACTTTGGGAAATCTATAACGAAACGGGATTTTATTATTACGTTTCATTACTTCCAGAAGGCCTCAAAAGACAACTTAACTTGCAACTTTTGCTTGAAAGGGCTGAGAACTTTGAAAAAACTAGCTTTAAAGGACTATTTAATTTCTTAAACTACATTGAAAACATTAAACAGTCTTCTGGTGATTTTGCAGAAAGCAAGACAATTGGTGAAAATGAAAATGTTGTCCGTCTTATGAGTGTTCATAAAAGTAAGGGTCTTGAATTTCCGATTGTGTTTTTGGCAGGTACTGATAAAAAGTTTAATACAAGAGAATTTAATGACAATATAATCGTGGATTCGGACTTAGGTTTTGGACTTGATGTTATCGATTATGAAATGAGGATAAAGTATCCTAGTATTTCTAAAAATGCTATTATAATAAAATCAAAAAGAGAAAGCCTTGCTGAAGAAATGAGAATCTTGTATGTTGCTTTGACAAGAGCACGTGAAAAATTATTTGTTACAGGATTGGTCAAAGATATTAATAAGTTAGTGCTTAAATACAAGTCTAAAATAAGTAATTATAAAATAATTAACTCAAATTCGTTTTTAGATTGGATTGGTTATTCTATCTATGGTAAAACAAATCTTTGGAACGTAAATAAGGTATATTATGAGGATCTTATTCATGAAGCTAATGGTGGAATAGGTAGTATAGATGCTGAAAATTCTGGCGATTCATCTATAATTAATGACGAATTATATAATAATATTGATATGCAAATGAATTGGAAATATAAGTATTTAGATTCAACAACAATTCCTAGCAAAATTTCTATTAGCGAGATTAAAAGGATGTCACAAGTAAACCAACTGGATGAACAAGTTGTTTCAAATCTTGAACTTGTATCAAAACCTGAATTCTTGCAAGAAGATGTAACATCGGGTGCTAGCTACGGGACACTTGTCCATTTTGTATTTCAACACATTAATTTCAAACATTATGATGAAGCTGCTATAAAAGAAATTATTGAGGGAGCAACTCAAAATGAGTTCCTTAGAACTCAACTTATAAAGGTAGTTAATGAATTTTCAAAAACTGATTTATTTAATTCTTTGTTATATGCTAAAGAGATAAAAAAAGAAGTTCCTTTTAATTTAAACATTAAAGCATCTGAAATTTATCATAATGAATCTGATGACACTGTTATGGTTCAAGGTATAATAGATCTTTATTTCATAAATAATGAGGATGAGCTCATATTAGTTGATTATAAAACTGACAATGTTCAAGACGGAATGGAATTAATAAAAAAATATAAGGTTCAATTGTATTTGTATAAAAGGGCACTTGAGGAGATATTATCTAAAAAGGTTTCTAATTCTATAATCTATTCATTTAAACTTAATAAAGAAATTAAGTTGTAACATTTAAAATGGGCTATTTTATTGAAAGTAAGAACCTAATTATGTATAATTCTAATATATTAGTGATAAAATACAGTTGTCATAATTTATTATAAATAAAAGAAAGAAGCACATATGATTGATAAAATTAGTCAAACAATTAGCAAATACAATTTAATAAATAAGAACGACAAAATTGTTATCGGCGTATCTGGTGGTCCAGATTCTATAAGCCTTTTGTGGGCATTATTTAATTTGGGCTATAACATCGTTGTCTGCCATGTGAATCATGGACTTAGGAAAAAAGCAGATGATGACGAAAAATATGTCAAAGACTTTTGTAAAAAATACAAGATTCCAGTTCATGTTAAACATATTAATTTAAAAGATAAGAGCAAATTAAAAGGACTTTCTACTGAGGAGGCAGGGAGAAAAGCACGTTATGATTTCTTCAATGAGATTCTAAAAAAAGAGAATGCCAGCCTTATTTGCACAGCACATAATGCAAATGATAATGTTGAAACAATTATTTTAAATATTATGCGTGGGAGCGGCGTTTCAGGTCTTAAAGGAATTCTTCCAAAATCTGGAAATATTATTAGACCTCTTATAGAATGCTCAAGGGATGAAGTTAATCAGTATTGTAAAGAAAACAAACTAAATCCAAGACACGATGAATCAAACGATAAAACAATATATACTCGTAATAAGGTTCGCCTTGAACTAATTCCTTATCTAGAAAAGAATATAAATGCAAATGTTATTAGCTGTATATCAAGAATGTCTTTAATAGCACGAGAAGAAGAGGATTTTGTTAATCAGGAAGTTGAGCAGAATTATGCTAATTTATTATGTGATAATGATGATAATTGCTTGTCTCTTAACCTAAAAAAGTTTAATTCATTGCATTTGTTTTTAAGAAAAAGAATAGTTCTTAAAGCAATATTCAACTTGCTGGGAAATACGAAAGATATAGAAAAAGTGCATGTTGACGATATAGTCAAAATGTGTGAAAATAATGTCGGTGGCAAGTATTTGACACCTAAAAAGTATTTAAAAATAAGTATCAAAAATAGAAAAGTCTATTTTGAAATAATCAAAGGATAGACAAAGGAGGACTCATGAAAAAGAGTGGTAGAGGAATTGCACCAATACTCATTATAGTTCTTATAGTTGCTTTCTTAGCTATAGTTGTAGCACAAAGTAACCAGGTTACAGAAATATCTTATTCTGTATTAATGACTGAATTAAATAATAAAAATGTTTCTGATGTTACCTTAGCAAGTGATGGCTCGAAGGCAATTGTAAAATTTAAAGATCAAAAGGGCGATAAGATTGTTAATATTCCTAGTTTGACTGCTTTTATGACTTCAATTGAAGATGAGGTTAAAGAAGGAACAATAAACTTAAAAGAACAATCTGTTTCGGCTGTTGAATCTTTGCTTGAATACATTACACCAATAAGTATTCTAATTATTTTTGCTTTGTTCTTTTTCTTTATGATGAATTCAATGAATGGTGGAAAAAATGCAATGTCCTTTACTAGAAATAGAGCAAGATTAAATGATCCTGATAGTAAAGACAAGATAATGTTTAAAGATGTTGCTGGACTTCCAGAAGAAATGGAAGAACTTCAAGAAATAGTTGAGTTCTTGAAATATCCAAAGAAGTTTGTAGACATGGGGGCTAGAATTCCAAAAGGTGTGTTATTAGTTGGTCAGCCAGGTACTGGTAAAACACTTCTTGCTAAGGCAGTTGCAGGAGAAGCCGGTGTTCCATTTTACTCTATATCGGGTTCTGATTTCGTTGAAATGTACGTTGGTGTTGGAGCATCAAGAGTTAGAGACTTATTCCAAACAGCTAAGGAAAAGGCACCATGTATAGTATTTATAGACGAAATTGATGCAGTTGGCCGTCAAAGAGGAGCCGGTCTTGGTGGTGGTCACGATGAAAGAGAACAGACATTAAACCAATTACTTGTTGAAATGGATGGCTTTGGAACTAATTCAGGAGTAATTGTTTTAGCTGCTACAAATAGACCTGATATTCTTGATAAGGCTCTTTTAAGAGCAGGAAGATTTGATAGGCAAATAGTTGTACCAAGTCCAGATATTAAGGGAAGAGAAGAAATTCTTTCTTTATACGCTAAAAAGAAAAAGTTAGAAGGCGACATTGATTTAGGTATACTTGCTAAAAACACTGCCGGGTTTGTTGGTGCTGATTTAGAGAACATGATGAATGAAGCTGCACTTCTAGCAGCTAGAGCGGATAGAAAAGCCATAACAATGGAAGATCTAGAAAATGCTATGGTAAAAGTCATTATGGGACCTGAGAAGAAATCAAGAATCATTTCTGATAAGGAGAAAAAATTAACTGCTTATCACGAAGGCGGTCATGCTGTTGTTTCAAGATTTCTTGAATTCTCTGAACCGGTTCATCAAATTTCTATTATTCCAAGAGGTATGGCTGGTGGCTACACAATGTATAAAAACACTGAAGACAAGTCATTTATGTCAAAACTTGAAATGGAAGATAGAATTTGTTCACTTCTTGGAGGTAGAGTTGCAGAATCATTAATTTTGCATGATGTAAGTACTGGTGCCTCTAATGATATTGAAAGAGCTTCTAAAATGGCTAGAGCTATGGTTATGAGATATGGTATGAGTGAAAAATTAGGAACTATTACATTTGGAACTGATCAAGAAGAAGTATTTTTAGGGCGAGATATTAATAATTCTAAGAATTATTCAGATGAAATTGCAGCAGTTATTGATGTTGAAGTTAAAAATATTATAGATAGAGGATATAAGCGTGCAGAACAAATATTAAGAGAACATGAAGATAAGCTTCATGCTGTAGCTAATATTCTTCTTGAAAAAGAAAAGATTGAAGATGAAGAATTTGAGGCAATTATGAATGGCTAATTTATGTTAACAATATGGATTAATTATGAGTGAAAAAGCGAAAAAAGCTTTCTCACTCTTTTTTTTATGTTCCTTTATACTAGTTGACAAAAAGTAATTGCGCTATTATACTCTTTGTTGCTTTATTCTATATATATCAGGAGAAAATCTATGGAAAACAGTATAGAAACAAATAAAAATAAAGAAGTAATAATTGAAGTTAATGATGTTAAAAAAGTATATAAAATTGGTAATGAAGCAGTTAAAGCATTGGATGGTGTAAGTTTTACAATAAACAAAGGTGATTTTTGTTGCTTGCTTGGCACATCTGGATCTGGAAAATCTACACTTCTAAATATCATGGCAGGGATTGAAAAAGCTACGTCTGGTGAGATTAGGATTAAGAATCAGGTAATTACTAAAATGGGTGAAAATCAACTAGCGAAGTTTAGACAAAAGTATTTAGGATTTGTATTTCAAGCATATAACCTGATTAATTCATTAAATGCAATAGAAAATGTCGAAATGCCTATGATTTTTAAAGAGGTTCCAAAATCTAAAAGAGTAAAAAAAGCAAAAGAATTGCTTATTACAGTTGGCCTTAAGGAGAGAATGACACATAAACCAACTCAAATGAGTGGTGGTCAGCAGCAAAGAGTTGGTATAGCAAGAGCATTTGTGTCAGATCCGGAAGTAGTTTTTGCTGATGAGCCTACTGGAAATCTAGATAGCAAGACTTCACATGAGATAATGACAATAATTAAGAAAATGGCAGAAGAAAAAAATCAAACGATTGTAATGGTAACTCATGACCCTACGATGGCAAAATATGCTGATAAGATAATAGAGGTTCATGATGGCAAAATAATTAAGATGTATGATGGAGGAAACAAAAATGAATAAAAAAATATGTCTAATTACAGTTTTATTATTAGTTTTATCAATAAGCATAGTTGCTTTGGCAGATGATGATACAGAAGGCTATAGATCAATCGTAGATGCTTATGCTGATGGATATGATGCAGGGTATGCTGATGGAAAGAACAGAAGCGAAGACAGAGTACCAGACATTGTATTTACACAATCTGATGAACTTCAAGAAGTAAATCCTGGAGAAGAATTAGAACTAAAAGTTGAGATAAAAAATAATAGCAGATTTAATGCACAAGAATTAAGAATATCTCCTCAAATTGAAGACAATAAAGTACTAGTTTATGAAAGACCTTTAGTTTATAGTTCAATTAACTTTAAAGGAAATCAAAAAGCAACTCACGTATTTAAACTAAGAGTTTCTGATGATGCTAAAATTGGTACTTATCCAGTAAAATTTAAATTTGAATATAAAAATTCATATTCTCAAGCATTTACTAGAGAAGAGAATGTTTATTTCAAGGTAATATCTGAAAAAACAAAACCAATACTAAATATTGCTAATATTAGAAATAGTTCAAATAAGCTAAAAGCAGGAGACAGATTTACTGTAGCATTTGATATTAACAACATCGGTGGAAGCGAAGCTTTTGAAACGGAAGTTAAAATTGATGGATTTGACGATTCTAAGATTATGCCAATAGATTCAAGAGACTACGTATATGTTGGAACAATTGAAAGAAAAGAGAACGACGATAAAAGTCAAAAAACAGTTACATTTGACTTATTAATATCAAATGACATAGAAACTCCAAATAATACTTTATCTGTAACAGTTAATTATAAAGACTATGAAGATAAAGAGTATTCTGCAACCAAGAAAATATATATCACAAATGTAGAAATTCCAAAGAAGGATTCTGGAGATAAAAAGGAAGAAGAAAAGAAGGAAGATAAGCCTATATATGCTAAACCAAAAGTAATTGTTTCTTCATACAATTATTCTTCAAACACAATCGTAGCTGGTGAAAGCTTTACATTTTCATTTACATGCAAAAACACAAGTAAGGATAAAAGCATAAGAAACATAAAGATTACTGTTAGTAGCACAGAAGGAGCATTCATTATCACTAATGGAAGTAACACCTTCTATATAGAGTCGATGGGCAAGAATTCAAGTATTTCAAAAAGCTTATGCTTAAAAGCAAAGCAAGATTTACTTTCAAATTCATACCCAATTAGTATTGAATTTGATTACGAAGACTATGAAGGTGTTGAATACACATCAAGGGAAACATTAAATGTTCCTGTTACAGAGTATTCAAAGTTAGTGATTAATTCTGCTTCTGTATCAGAAGGATATGTTGACGCTCCTACTTCGTTATCATTTGAATATGTTAATATGGGAAAAGCAACTGTTTCAAATTTAGTTGCAACAGTAAAGGGTGACTTTGAACCAGTACAAGAATCGACATATATTGGTAATTTGCAAGCAGGAACATCAGATTATTATGATATTGAAGTAAAGCCAACAAAAGAAGGCAAAAATTATGGAACTTTAGTATTAAGTTTTGAAGACTCTTCTGGAAGAACTATAGAAGTTAAAAGAGATGTTGAAGCTACCGCAATTTCTGAAGAAGTTTATAAAGATGATCCTCTTGAAGGACTAATTATTGATGAGCCAGAGGATGAAAATGTAGTTCGCTTTGAGGCATGGCAAATTGTTCTTGCAGGAATCGGAACATTGCTATTATCTTTTATTATTGTAAAAACAATTACTAAAAAGATAATCCTAAAAAAATTTGAGGATGAAATATAATAACTAAAGGAGAATATCATGGAAAAAGAATTATTAGACGCTATTAGTTCAAATTTAAGCTCTAGTGACAAATTAGAAGAAACTTTCGATATTGATAGAAATACTTCAAAAACTGAAGAGGTCTCAGAAAATGTAGGTGGACTTGCTTCTGGAGGTACGCCTTCAGGAAATGGGAGTAATCTTCATATTATGATTATTGTTGTTACTATATGTTTAATTATTGGTGTCGCACTTGGAGTATGGAGAGGTAAAAAATCTGTTACAAAGTAGGATAAAATTGATTTAATGAATGGGCAGGTGATATCTTGAAATTATCTGATTTTACGATGATGGGCTTTAAAAACTTATGGAGACGTAAACTTCGTACTACACTAACAATGGTTGGTGTTGCAATAGGTGCGTTTTCTATTGTTATAATGCTTTCACTAGGTCTAGCTCTACAAGAGAGCTATACTAAGCAACTTGAAGAGTGGGGTAGTTTAACATTAATTAGAATAAATAATAATAGTTATGATTTTGATACTGGTGTTGTTAAAAAAAATAAGCTTGACGATACAGCTGTTGAAAAAATAAAAAATATGGATCATGTTAGAGCCGTGAGCCCTCTTCTTTCTGTATCAGCAATGCTAAAAAGTGGAAAATATCAAGCTTATATTGATATTACAGGAATAGATCCAGAAGCAGTTCAATATTTTGATTTGCCAGACATTGAACGTGGTTCGACGATATCAAACGATAATCCGACGGGAGTATTATTAAGAAATAGTATTTACTTTCATAATCCAAAATCAAGAAACTATAGCTATGATGAAGAAAGTCCAGTTGATGTAATGGAAGACACAATAAAAATTTCTTTTGATGATGTATATGATGAAAAAACAGTTCCACAATACACCAAACTTAATGTTGTAGGCGTTATGGAAGAGTCCAATAGTGAAATGGGTTATGAAAACTATGCACCAATAGAACAGGTAAAGAAATGGTATAAAGAGCAAAAAAGGAAAGAAAAAGGATCTAAAAAATCAGAGGAGTTTTCTTATTCAACAATTTTAGTTAGTGTTGATGATACAAATTATGTTGCTGATGTACAATCTAAGATAAAAGAAATGGGTTTTTCGTCATACAGTAGAGTAGATGAATTGGATCAAGTAAATGGCATGTCTAATACTATTCAGCTTGTTTTAGGTGGAATCGGTGCAGTATCTTTATTTGTATCTGCAATAGGTATAGCAAATACCATGATAATGTCTATTTACGAAAGAACGAAAGAAATCGGTGTTATGAAAGTTCTTGGTTGTATTGTGACAGACATAAGGAAACTATTTCTATTTGAAGCTGGTATTATTGGATTGCTTGGTGGAATAATTGGACTAGTTTTAAGCTATGGTATTTCCGCACTGCTGAACGTATATGGGCCTGAAATTGGGCAAAAACTTGGTATAGGAGCTGGTTCAACAATATCTACTATTCCAATCTGGCTTGCAATAAGTGCAGTGGTATTTTCGATTGTTATAGGTATGGTATCTGGCTTTTATCCTGCTGTAAAAGCTACAAAGATAAAAGCAATAGAAGCAATGAAGAGTGAATAGTGAATAGTGAAAAGTGAATAGATATTTATTAAAGAAAGGTTACCTATACCTTTCTTTTTTATTACAATTAGAAAACTCCTATATTTTAGATATTAAAAGATGTATTATAAAATAAAGTAATATTAACTAATAAAGGTGGTAAAAGCTATGGGATTGGATAAAAATAAGCTGTATGTATTTAGAGCAGATAGAAGCTTTAGGTTAATAGCTGATGAAAATGGAATTATACAAGGAATGAGACCTAAGAATCCTGAAGGTATCCCATCTGCAAGAGCACTTGCCGCTCATGTTGGGTGTAAACACCTTATAAGTAATGTTGATTCTCCGTATATATCTACTTCATCTAATATTGCGAATATGCAAAAATATATGTTGGCTAAAAATGGAACTCTAATTAACACTAGATCTAGAGTATATATGATTGAATTAGACAGATTGCCAGACGACACCCCTTTTAATGATAACAGAAGCTATTATGACATGAGCACACTAAAAGGTGACGATGGTAAAATCGTTTATGATAGTCCTTTATATTCATACATTGATGGTATGCTATATACTAGTTCGGTTTGTAATTATGGGCCTGCAGATTCGGAAATAACTATTAATGCTAGTGCTTTTAAAAATAATGAAATACCGGCTAATTCTATTCACGAAGTACATCCTTTTTTAGTAGATTTGTTATCCATGCTTACTCCTACAAGTAATGATACTGAGGAATTGAAAATTGAAAAGAAGAAGATATACGACTTAATAATAGAGAAAATAAATGATGGCAGTTTTCACGTTGATATCATTCGAAACACATTAAAAAAACATATTGATAGTGATAAATTTAATAATTGGGAAAAGCATTTTTTTGAACAATACTACGAAAAATATGGCCTAATATCTTTTGATTCATCGGTTATACCTGAAAGTTTATTTGTAAGGCAATGCATTAGAAATGATTTGATTCGTAACCTTGGGAGAGAAATTTTATTAGATCTAGGCATTTCTAATGTTCCAAATTCAATGTTTGAAAGGGGTTTTATTGATTTTCAAAAAGAGGATGTTATTCATTTTACCGCCAAAAAAGAGCCTGAAGACTTTGAAATGCTAAAAGATTTTGTTATTCGACTTCCAAGTACACGATTAAGTGAAAAACACTTTGTGGAAAATAAAATTGTTAGAATACCATGCGGTATGAGGTATATTATTGATAATAATGGTAACATTGATTCTTGGTTTGCTAGAGGTGTTCCAGTATTTTTCACAGAAAAAGAAACTGGGGTGACTATTGGTGAAATGAAAGAATTTGAATTTCATCATGGTCCCATTTATAATAGTCAACCTGAAGTAGTAGCACAAAATTTAGAAAAATATATTCGAGGTATTCCAGAATATTGGATTAGGCACTTTAATATTAATGGATGTAAGAGACATTTTTCCTTTTTACAAAATGGTACGTGTATTGAAATTGAACCTGATGGCGAAAATAGTTCAGGCTTCAAATATAAAAGTCAATTTGTCGACCATGCTGGAGAGCCTTCACTATTTGATCCAATGGGATATGATAAATTTGGAAACGATATTGCTGGAGCAAATCGAAATGGGGTTTGTATAGAAATATTTAGAATGGTAGAAAAAGGATCAAATGAACAAGAAGTAAGAAATAAGTTAGACGAAACTGAAAAAATATTTGAACAGCGCAGAAATGGCGGAAAATTGATAACACCAGATTTGACCCCAATTGAGCGTTCTTTATTTGAATTTTTTAGAATTATAATTGACTGTAATAAAACAGGTAGGGATAAAAAAAATATTGCAAAAGATATTTTTGGCAAATTATATGAACTACTTTCTGGGGAAAGGCCATCGATTGGCGACGATTTACGTAATGCTAGGACATATATTTACCAAGCATTAAGTGTTGCTATAGATAGAGGAGTGGATATTGAAAGATTATGTGCTTTAGTTCTTGAAAAAAAGTATCCATCAAGGTTTAGAGGAATGAATCAGGGAAATGTATTAGAAAAGTATAAAACTATATTAAGTACTATCCAAAGAGAACAACGAGATAATCCAGACGATATAAATATCTTGTCTAGTATAAATATAATAAGGGGAATGGTTGAAAAGCAAAGGCCTCGTGCTGACAACCCGGATCCAGGAGAGAGTTAAAGGCCAAAATGGTTGACATAAGGCAACAAATACTGTATAATAGCAACGATAAATTAATAGGAGGATGATGAAAATGGTTACTAATGAAACCGTGGATAACCTGCTTAATAGTGAAACTGGTGTTTTCGCTGGTATTCGAGATGGAAGGTATGAGCGTCTTACGGATGAAACTAAGAGTACCATATTGGAATTTTCTAGAATTGTTAATTCAGATTTGAGGCAGGGAAAAGTCAATTCTAATGGTTTGAAAATGCTTATTGAACTTTTATCTCTTATTCATGGTATTGAGGAGGATACTGCTTCGGCTAGCTATCTTGATGCCTATAATAAGTTTTACGCTGATTTGTGTTTTGAACTGGCGAGAGGACTTTAGTTCTTTTTGCTCCTGGGATTACTTTCCCGGGAGCATTTATATTGCTTCCAAGTTGACATAACTGCACAATAATGCTATAATATTTAAGGACAAAATAATTTTAGGAGGGATAAAATGGCTCAGAGACCTGCTTTCTTCATTGGTAATGGCGTCATCTGCAAAAAAGAGGTTGATTTTGAATGGGCTCCTGGCTTTTCCGCTTCTCAGAAGAAAAAGAACGTTGAAAGGATGCATGAGCAGCTCTCTGCTTCTGGTGAATGCCTTGAGGTGAGCACAAAGTCCGATGTTTCACTTGGAAATAGGCTCAGTGCCTTTAACCTTAAGATTGATGGAATTGCTCTTGAAAACTGGTTTCAGGCTGGTAAGGTCTTTGAACTGGGTGGTCCTTACACTGACCTTTTGACCGTTTCTCCAGTTGAAGCTAAGCGTGACGAGAGACTTAGGAACTCTGGAAATCTCGTTAAGTTTACCTTCAACGGAATTGACTTTCCTCTTGAACCTAAGACGCTTTTCTACGATTTTTTGTATTATCAGGCGGTTAGGAGGACTGCGACGGTAAAAGATCTTGAGGAATTGCTCAGGTACACGTATTTCACTGATATCGAGTTCAACCCTGAGAGGAGTATCAATACTCAGAGTAAAGCAGTTTGCTTTGTTCAGCTTATCTATCAGCGTTTTGGGGAGCTTCCGGACTTTACGATTAAGCAGTTCACTGCACTTCATAAGGTTATTGTGAAGTGCTAGTTTTTCTTGCTCGAAGGCAACATCCGTTGCTTTCGGGCTTTTTTATTGCTTTTTTAGTCTATTGTTACATGTGTCAATGTGTGGTAGAATATCCATTTGAGGTGAGCAAATGTTTAAGTTACATTCAAATTATAAGCCAACAGGAGATCAGCCAGAAGCAATCGAATCTCTAGTAGATGGAATTAAACTTGGAAATAAGTTTCAGACTTTACTAGGAGTAACACGGTTCACGGTAAAACTTTTACTATGGCTAATGTAATTGCTAAAGTTAATAAACCAACACTTGTACTTGCTCATAATAAAACGCTAGCAGGGCAATTATATTCTGAGTTTAAGGAATTTTTCCCAGAAAACGCGGTAGAATATTTTGTCTCATATTATGATTACTATCAGCCAGAAGCTTATATGCCTCAGACTGATACCTATATAGAAAAAGATAGCGCTGTTAATGAGGAAATTGATAAGCTACGTCACAGTGCAACCGCTTCTTTATTCGAAAGGAAGGACGTTATAATCGTAGCTTCAGTTTCATGCATATATGGTCTTGGAGACCCTGATGACTATTCAAATTTAACTTTATCTATTAGACCAGGTATGAAAATTGACAGAGATGTGTTTTTAAGAGAGTTAATCGACAGACAGTATGATAGAAACGATATTGATTTTCAACGTGGTAAGTTTAGAGCAAAAGGAGATACTGTTGAAGTATATCCATCTAATTCGTCAGAATCTGCATTAAGAATAGAGTTTTTTGGAGATGAAATAGATAAAATAACAGAGATTAATCCATTAACAGGGCAAAAGATAGGCATTCGTACTCATTGTTTAATATTCCCTAATTCACATTACGCTACATCTAAAGCAAAAATGGAAAGAGCAATAGTTACTATTGAGGAAGAACTTGAGGAAAGAATAAAGTATTTTAATGAAAACAATAAATTAATTGAAGCTCAAAGAATAGAGCAAAGAACGAACTTTGATATAGAAATGATGAAAGAAACAGGCTTTTGTCAGGGAATCGAAAATTATTCTAGACACATATCTGGAAGAGCCCCAGGAAGTGCTCCATATACACTTATGGACTATTTTCCAAAGGACTTTTTACTTATGATTGATGAATCGCATGCAACTGTTCCACAAGTAAGAGCTATGTATAATGGTGATAAAGCAAGAAAGACAACTCTTGTAGACTATGGATTTAGATTACCTTCTGCTTTTGATAATAGACCATTAAAATTTGAAGAGTGGGAGCAAAGACTTAATCAGGTTATATTTGTAAGTGCTACTCCAGCAGACTATGAACAAGAGCACTCTGTAAACACTGTTGAACAAATCATTCGTCCAACAGGTTTATTAGATCCTAAGATTGAAGTTAAACCTGTAGATGGACAAATTGATGATTTAATTTCACAAATAGCTTTGACAGTTGAAAAAGGATTTAGAGTATTAGTAACAACGCTTACAAAAAAAATGGCTGAAGACTTAACTTCATACTTAAAAGAGTTAAATATTAAGGTAACATATATGCATTCTGACGTAGATACATTAGATAGGCTTAAAATTTTAAAAGACTTACGAAAAGGAAAGTATGATGTACTAGTTGGAATTAATCTTTTAAGAGAAGGTCTTGATCTACCGGAAGTAGCATTAGTTGCTATTCTTGATGCCGATAAAGAAGGCTTTTTACGTTCAGAACGTTCTTTAATACAAACAATCGGTAGAGCAGCTAGAAACTCTGAAGGAAGAGTCATTATGTATGCTGACGAGTTAACGGACTCTATGGAAAAAGCTATTAAAGAGACTAATCGTCGTAGAAAGATTCAAGAAAAATATAATGAAGAACATGGTATAGTTCCTCAAACAATTAAAAAGGATATTTTTGATGATATTAGAGCAACAATTTTAGAAGAAGATGCAAATGGCGAAAAGATTGAAATTAAAGAAGAACAAGATATTGATAATTTAATTAATAAGCTAACTGATGAAATGCTTAAATATGCTCAAAGAATGGAATTTGAAGAAGCGGCAAAGGTTAGAGATAGAATTAAAGAATTAGAGGAACTTAAGGAAAGAATATAGGATTTGGTGAAAATATGAAGAAAAAAGTAACTATATTTGGAACAGTTGGAATAATAGCGTTAGTATTACTATTTATTCTGCTTGGTACAAATGGATTATTATCAGATAAGAATATTATTTTAAATATGTTTAAACCTAGTTTTGATTTATTTGGGCAAATAATTACCAATTTTACTAGTAGTATTCATAACAATGGAAATTGCGAAATAAATTATAACTTTAAAACGAGGCAAGGAAAAATAGAACTAGTAACTATTTCTGGAGATTCTAATGCGAAGTATAATATTGATACTGGAAAAATCAAAGTTGAAAAAAACGAGAAAGAAGCATTATTAGATACTAATGCTTCATTTGCATATCTTACAACTAGTGGTGATAATGCTTATAAAAGTGAATTACCAACTTATATTCAAGAAATAATGAACTTTATGCAAAATATAAAAAATAGCAACGTTCTTAATAAGTTTAACCGTATTTTATATTCAAACCTTGAAAACAGTTATTTTAAAATTATTAAGAACTCAAATGGGGTAAATGAGTACATTTTTGAGATGAATCAAAATGATATTAATGCTTTCTTATCTTCTTTAACTGAAGATATTAAAGATGATAATGAGCTGTATAATAGTTTAAATTCAGGATATTCACTTATTAACCGTAATTCAGATAAACAAACTATCGATAATTTTATTGAAGAACTACAAAACAGTAACTTAATTTCTTATTTTAAATTATCTATGTTTGCAAAAAAGCCTAAACTAGATGAGCTAGAACGTGCACAGTTATTTATAGATATTAAGGGCGATAAATTTGCTTTTGAAATATCTGGAGAAAAAGATAAAAATATTCTTAGTTCATCAAACTTAGTTTTAATTAATTTAAATACCAAAAACACAATAGCTAGTTTATCTGCTAACGACAATTACCCTTTTGTTGGTACATTTGATGTTTCACTTAATGTTGGTAATTCCTCAGGTGATGAAGTAAAGGAGATAATTAACTTTAAATCTGCAGATAAAAGGAATATACGTGAAACTTCTTTTTGGGATATGGACATTGATATTGGAAGAAGTGTGCCTCTTAAAATTAAAGTAATTCGAAAAGATAACAAACCACTTAATGAAACAAAAGATATTTTTATATATGCATTACTTGGAAAAAATAGTCTTGAGATTACAAAAAATGCTGATTATTCGGAAATTCATGCAAAGTATCTATATAAGAAGGTGCAAAAAGTTCTATTTGTTAAGGTAGAATTAATTAATGAAAACGATATAAAACTAAAGTTTACTCATGATAATTATTTTGCAAACTTTGATGTTCCAGCTATTGAGGACGCTAAAAGTATTAGTTTTGATGACTTATTTAATTTATTATTTGCTAAATAACTTTGGAGCATGGAGATTAATTGCATTTTAAGGTTTAATAATGATATTTTAATGTTGAAATATAGCCTGTTTTTATATATAATTCCATATATAAAATAGATACGAAGGGGAGAAAATTATGTTAAGTATTATAGTGACAAAAGCTTTAAATAACATCATAGGAAAAGATGGAAAAAAACCATGGAATATATCGGAAGACAATAAAAGATTTGATGAGCTTACTAAAGGTCACGTAATCATTCTTGGAAGAAAAGCTTTTGAAGCACTTGACGAAGTACTACCAGATAGAACTTATTGCGTTATGACAGAAAATAGACAACTTAAATTCCCTCAAGATAATGTTCAGGTAGTACACAGTATGCTTGAGTTACAAAGTTACATTGAAGATGAAAATGAAAATTTCGTTGCAGGTGGTGCAATGATTTATAACTTATTTATGCGCCATGTTAATAAATTATATGTTACTCAATTAGATAAAGATTTTGAAGGAGACAGTGTATTTCCTAGAATAAACGAAGATGCTTGGAAAGAAGTTAGTCATACTGAAAAAACAGAAGAAAATGGAATTGGATATGAATTCATAGAGTATGAAAAAATATAAAGGAAGTGTAAATTATGTTTTGGGCAGAGAAAATTGCAGATCAGATTATAGAAAGAAGACCTGATAAAGATGAGTATGTTTGCGCCGCTGGTATTTCACCATCTGGAAGTATTCATATAGGAAACTTTAGAGATATCGCTACATCATTAATGGTTGTTAAGGCTTTGCGTAAAAAAGGCAAAAAAGCAAAGCTTCTATTTTCGTGGGATGAATACGATAGAATGCGTAAAGTTCCTGTTAATGTTCAAGAGGTTGATCCTAATGGAGAGTTCGAGAAATATATAGGTTGTCCATATGTTGATGTACCTAATCCATTTGGTGGCGATAGTAAAACATATGCAGAATACTTCGAAAAAGAATTTGAAGAAGCGGTTGAACCTTTTAAACTAAATATGGATTACAGACATCAAGCAAAGATGTATAGAGATGGAAAATATACTGAACATATCATTACAGCTCTTAAAAAGAGAGATAAGATTTTTGATATTCTTGCATCATTTAAAACTCAAGAAGTAACTGAGGATGAAAAAGAAAACTATTATCCTGTTAGTATTTATTGCCCAGAATGTCATAGAGATACAACTACTATTACATCTTTAAGCGCTGATTGTTTACATGCAACATATGAATGTAAATGCGGACACAAAGGTGATTTTGATTTTGAGCATGACCATGATTGTAAGCTTTCTTGGAAAGTGGACTGGCCAATGAGATGGTTATATGAAGGTGTTGATTTTGAACCAGGTGGAAAAGATCATGCAGCTCCAGGTGGAAGTTATCAAACATCAAAAATTATTTCTAAAGAAATATATGGCTATGATGCACCATTTTTCCAAGGCTATGAGTTCATTGGCATCAAAGGACTTACTGGAAAAATGTCTGGTTCTTCAGGGTTAAATTTAACTCCTGGTGCAATACTAAAGCTATATGAGCCAGAGGTAGTTCTTTGGTTATATTCAAAAGTTGAGCCATCTCGAACATTTGATTTTTGTTTTGATGATGTCATCTTAAGACAATATTTTGAATTTGATAAAGGTTATAATGATTATCTTGAAGGAAAGCTTGACGAACATAATAGAGAAATATACGAGTATGCTTTAATTGAACCAGATAAGAAGCTTAATACGGTTTCTATGTCACTTTTAGTTCAACTTGGTTCAATAGTCAACTTTAATGTGCCAATGCTTGAAACAATGTTTGAAAAGATTGGTCTTAACTACAAGTATGATGACTTTAAATCAAGACTAGATAGAGCAAAATATTGGCTTGAAAATTGTGCGCCTGATCAAGTTAATAAACTTCGCGATACTCGTAACTTTGAAGTATATAATTCATTATCTGATGAAGAAAAAGAACAAATCAAATTACTTCATGATTATATTAAAAATGGTGGATATACCATGGATGAACTTAATACTGAACTTTATGATATTCCAAAAAGAAGCTTAAAGTCAGATGTTACTGATAAAGAATTAAAAACAATCCAAGGTAATTTCTTTAAAAATGTTTATAAATTAATCATGGATAAAGAAAAGGGTCCAAGACTATATTTGTTCCTAAGTGCTGTTGATACTAATTCTTATGTTGGTTTATTGGACTTTTCTTATCCGCAAACTGAAGAAGAAGTTGAAATAGAGAGAAGAAAAATAGAAGAAGCAGAAAAGGCTCTTCATGCAGACGAAGAAGAAATCGTCTATGGTGACCCAGATCCTGTTGAAGAAGTTAAAGAACAAATTTCTAAAGATCAATTTGATACAATAGATCTTAGAGTATGCAAAGTTTTAAAATGTCAAGAAATTAGAAAATCACATAGTTGCTATAAACTTACTTTGTTTGACGGACTAAAAGAGAGAGTTATTGTTTCATCAATTAAGAAATACTATAAACCTGAAGATTTAGTTGGTAAAAAGATAATTGTAGTTGCTAATTTAGAGCCTACACGTATTACTGGTGTCAATTCTGAAGGTATGCTTCTTGCAGGTACGAATAATGCTTGTGGATGTAAATTAATTTTCGTTGATGATATGGTTCCAGAAGGAACAAAAATTTGTTAATAATAATAGGCTGTTTAAATAATTAAGCAGCCTAATTTTAAAGGAGTGTGAAATAGTGTTTAATAGTAGTAGTTTAGTATTTGCTTTAATAATATTAGCTGTATATAATTTTGCAACTGGAGGCTTCGATTTACAATCTACTTTATTGATGTTACCTGGACTTATAATAGCACTTACACTTCATGAATTTGCTCACGCTTATGCTGCGTATAAACTTGGTGATGATACACCAAAATATCAAAATAGACTTAACGTTAATCCAATTTCTCATATGGATTTGGGAGGAACACTTTGTCTTCTTTTTGCAGGCTTTGGATGGGGAAAACCGGTTCAGATTAATCCAACAAATTTTAAGAATCCTGTTAAAGATGAGGCAAAAGTTGCACTTGCTGGTCCACTTATGAATTTGTTTTTATCTGTTATTTTTGCAATTATATTTGCTATACTAAATGTAATAATAATTAAAACGAATAGTTATGAACGATTAAATAATGGTTATATAGAGTTAAGCGTTACATGGCAGTCGATTTTAACTATGGTTTCTTATGGTATGATTCTTAATATTGGACTTGGGCTTTTCAATTTGTTACCGTTTCCACCACTTGATGGTTCGAAAATATTAAGAGCAATTTTAAGAGGGAAGGCAAGAGAGTTTTTATATAGGCTAGAAGCATATTCTGGAATCATTATTATAATTCTATTTGCTACACACGCAGCTTCGTACATTTTAGAGCCGCTTTCAAATTCTATTTTAAATGGACTCTTAAATCTTATTAATTTGATAGTCGGATCTGCGTTATAAGAAAGGTGATAATCATGGAGGAAGAAAAAATACGTATCTGGAATGTATCAAAAAAGTTATTTGCTTTTTTGGGCACGATACTGTTACTATTTTTATTGATTAAGTTTGCAGTGTATTTTATGCCATTTTTTATTGCAGGAATTATAGCTATAATTATTGAACCGATAATTAAATTTAACATGAATAAGCTTAAAATGAGTCGAAGAGTATCATCAATAATTGTTGTGTTAATAACTATACTATTATTTATTGGGATTATTATTTTTGGTGGAGTTAAGCTTGTTGGTGGGTTAACTTACTTATCTAAGAATATTACTTCTGAATTTTCAAGTTACACTGATATGCTTAAGGCAGGATTAAATTCACTTAGTGATAATTTAAGAGAATATATTCCAAGTGATATTTTGGAAAATGGCATTAATTCTATTACAAATGCATTTTCTAATTTGCGGAGGATATATTCAAGTAGTAGCTACTAATGCTCTTCAACTTGTTTTATCTGTACCAAGAATAATTGTTAATGTTGTTATTACTATCCTTGCGTTAATATTATTTACTAAGGATAGAGGAATTATAATCAATTTATTAGATTTTCATTTTCCCGCTTCTTGGCTAAAGAAAGCATCAATGGTTAAAAAAGAAGTATTTACAACTTTAGGAAGTTATCTAAAAGTTTATGGAAAAATATTATTTATTACCACAATAGAATTATTTATCTCATTTTCTGTTTTGAGACTTATAGGATTTAATATTGGGAACATACTATGGTTATCAATCATTATAGGTATTATTGATATTTTACCTATATTAGGAGTTGGAACTGTTTTAATCCCATGGGCAATTTGGAATTTTATAGTTGGAGCAACTGGATTTGGAGTAGCACTTTTAATTGTTTACTTTATTATTCTGATTATTAGACAATTTTTAGAGCCTAAATTAGTAAGTAACCAATTGGGAGTTCAGCCTATAATAACACTATTAGCTATGTATGCTGGTTTTAAATTGATTGGTTTTACTGGTTTAATACTTGGGCCATTTGCACTTATGATTCTAAGATGTATTTATGCAGAACAAATTAAAAAAGGTCTTATAAAGAGTATATTTGAGTAATTAGGAGTGGAAGAATATGATAGTAGCAATAGATGGACCTGCTGGAACAGGTAAGGGAACTGTTAGTAAATTGATCTCAGAAAGATTAGGTTTTACTTACATTGATACAGGTGCTATGTATAGAGCAATAACTTTAAAAATGCTTCGAAACAATATAAAACTAGATGAAGCAGATAAAATTGAAGAAATGTTTAATAATACAAATATATCTTTTGAAAGTGCTAAAGATGAAAAAGGAAACTTAATTCAAAAAGTTTTTCTTGATGGCGAAGATGTAACTTCTGAAATAAGGACGCCTCTTATTAATGAAACTGTATCTCCGTATTCAGCACTTCCATTAATTAGAACTAGACTTGTTGATTTGCAACGTAGCATAGCTACATCTCGGTAACGTCATTATGGAAGGTAGAGATATAACAACAGTAGTTTTTCCTAATGCTGAGGTAAAGATTTATTTAGATGCTTCACTTGATGAGAGAGCCAATAGACGTTATAAAGAACTTATATCTAAAGGAGTTGAAACAACTCTAGAGGAAACTAAAGAAAGTATAGAAAAACGAGATTATAATGACATGCATAAGGAAATGGGAGCTTTAAAAATAGCTGATGGAGCTATATACATTGATACTACAGAACTTACAATTGAAGAAGTATACGAAAAAATAAAAGACACAATAGAAAAGCGTAATTAGAATTGGAGAAAAACATGTGGATTTTTAGAACTATAATAGTTAAATGCTTTCTGTTAGCATTTAAGGTGTTATATAAAATCGAACGAGTTGACATTGAAAATATACCAAAAGAAGGTGCTTATGTCCTTATATCTAACCATATTCATTGGAAGGACCCTCTTATATATGCTGCAGGAATAAAAAGAAATTTTTACGCTATAGGAAAAGAAGAACTTTTTTCATCAAAGATAAAAGCTTTGATTATGAAAAATCTTGCAATTATTCCGGTTAAAAGAGATGGAACATCCGGAAATCAAGGCTCATTATTAACGGCAATAAGAAAGCTTAATGAAGGAAATCTTTTATTAATCTATCCGGAAGGTACTAGAATGGGGCTTTATAAAGGTATTAAACCAAAAAAGGGAGCTGCCCTTTTAGCACTTGAAGCAAAAGTTCCTATTATTCCAATGGCGATTGTAGGCTCTTTTAAGCCTTTTTCGAAGGTAAAGTTTAAAATCGGAAAGCCGATAGATATTTCAAACTACTATCCAAAAGATGGACAAAAAGTTAATCCAAGAGATATTATTACTATAACTAACTTGGCTATGGAGAAGGTTATCGAACTTAGAGATAGTATACAGACTGATGAAATGCATAATGAAATGATGGAAGAAGAGGAAAAGAGGCAAAAAAAGAAGGAGAGAAAGAATAAATGAATGTTCTTGTTGTCGGTGATATCGTAGGACAATCTGGAGTAACTACCTTTTGTAAAGCTATTAAAGAAATAAAAGAACAATTTAATGTTGATCTTACAATTGTTAATGCAGAAAATAGTGAAAGAGGAAGTGGCATAAACAAAGAAATATATGATAATTTAGTCGCGCATGGTGCAGATATAATTACTATGGGAAACCATACGTGGGGTAAAAAAGACATATTTTCTTTTATAGATGATGCTAAAAGACTCATTAGGCCTTACAATTATGCTGAAGATTTGGCTGGCCATGGGACAGTACTAGTGGCTAAAAATGGCAAAAAAATAGGTATAATTAACCTTATTGGGCGTGTAAATATGGGTGCAAGCTACGAATGCCCCTTTAAGAAGGGTAAAGAAGCTATAGATTCACTTAAAAACAGCGGTGCGGAAATGATTATTATAGACTTTCATGCAGAGGCAACGGCAGAGAAAAAGGCTTTGGCATACTATCTAAAAGACAGTGCAACTATCGTATTTGGGACTCATACACACGTTCAAACCAATGATGATGAGATATATGACTCAGGAATGGGCTATATAACAGATATAGGCATGACTGGGCCATATGATTCGATTATTGGTATGGATAAAGATATAGCCATAAAGAGATTTATGACTCAAATTCCCGAAAGATATCAGGTCGCTGAGGGGCCTACAATGATAAATGCTGTCCTATTTAGGGTTAATGAAACAACCAATAAGGTTGAAAGTATTGAAAAAATAATAAAAAAAGGCTTACATTTTACATAAAAGTGTGATATAATGCCCACATAGATTAATGTAGATGGAGGCAGAAATGAAAGAAATTTTATTTAAAAACGTTAGCGAAGTTATTAGGGATAAATCTATATTAAGTACACTAGATGAAATTGGGGTTTCAAATGTTGGAGAATTATGTAATTATTCAAGAATGGAGCTTAATGAAAAAGGATTAGCTAATGGTATGGTTAATGACATTAGAATAGCTCTACAGCTTAATGGTGTAGACTTAAAACCAAACCATGCTAGAAAAAATAGCTTAATATTAAAGTAATAAAAATATCCTAGTTTTTACTAGGATATTTTTATATAATATAATTATTAAACAATAAAGTTGACATTTTCAAAAAATTATGTAGACAAATTTACATAATTATGTTACAATATAACATGGTTGTGGATAATTCTTATGACTAAATATATAAAGTACATTTTTAAAATAACTTTGAATGTTATTAAAAACGCGATAGGGGGATAAAAAGTGATTAATTATTTAGATAATAATCAAATTAGACTTGCAGGTACAGTAGTATCTGACAAAACATTTAGTCATGAGGTTTATGGTGAAGGCTTTTACAGCTTTGATTTAGAAGTACCAAGACTAAGCGACACAAGTGACATAATTCCAGTAATAGTATCTGAAAGACTTCTTTCAGGATTTGACTTCTATGTTGGGCAAAAAGTTGTTATTGATGGCCAATATAGATCATACAATAACATGGTTAACGAAAAGAATAAACTTGTTTTAACGGTTTTTGTTAAAGAAATTAGACTTCAAGTTGAAGAAGATCAAAACCAAAACTCAAATGAAATTATTTTAAACGGGTTCATTTGTAAAAAGCCAATTTATAGAACAACTCCATTTGGAAGAGAAATTGCTGATATTTTACTTGCAGTAAATAGAGCATACAATAAATCAGACTATATTCCATGTATTGCTTGGGGTAGAAATGCTAGATTTTGCCAAAATCTTGAAGTTGGCCAAAGCGTAAAGGTATTTGGTAGAATCCAAAGTAGACAATATGAAAAGAAGCTTGAAGATGGATCTTCAGAGATTAGAAGAGCATATGAAGTTTCTGTTTCAAAAATGGAACTAGATAAAGCGGAGAACTCTCAAAAAGATGAAAATATAGATAAAATAACAAATAACGAGGAGCAAATCGGTTAATTTCATAATTATCATCCTCTTAATAAGGGCTTGCAGAAATGCAAGCCCTTTCTCATTATCATGGCAAATATTAAAAAACAGTTTTCTTATGTTGTCTTTATGAAGTATAATAAGATAAGGATTGGGTGATGATTATGGGTATTATTGATATATTTAAGAATAAAACGGATTTTCTAGGGAATAATTATGATAATGATGATCAAACAAGTGAAAAATCTGAGAATTATTATGATTTTAGCATGCTTTCAAGCGTTAATGCTGAGAATTCGTCTTTTAAGTTTGTTGTAGATGGACTACTAATGAAAGCTAGTCAAGGCATAGTGGTTTCCGGAAAATGTGAATTAGGTGAAGTTAATGTAGGAGATGCTGTTGTATACATTCGAACAAACGGCGAAAGAATGTATTCAATTGTTGAAAATATTGAATCTTTAGGGGATATCGTAGGAAATCATCTCTTGAGCAATATACTTGCTTTAACTCTAACTAATATAGACGAGTCTATAGTTGAAGAAGGAGATATAGTTGTTAAATAGCAAGAATTTGCAGTATTACAGTTATGTTACAAATGTTGACTTTTGATTAAGAATTTATAAAATATATTCTGTAAGGGTGTTTATTTATGAGAATTATATCACGGAAAAGCTCGAGGAATGAAGCTTAATACCATCGAAGGTGAATCTACAAGGCCTACTAAAGATATGGTAAAAGAGGCTTTATTTAGCATTCTTGCCGAAAAGGTCTATGATTCGACTTTTCTAGACTTATTTGCTGGAAGCGGAGCTTGTGGAATTGAGGCGTTAAGTAGGGGAGCAAAAATAGCATATTTTTGTGACAATAATACAGATTGTATTAAAATTATCTCCCAAAACCTTGAAAAGGCTAAATTAACCGAACAAGCGTTGATTTATAATAAAAACTATGATATATTTCTCAAGTCCCTAGAAGATGTTAGTTTTGATATAATTTATGTAGATCCTCCGTATAACAAAGGATTAGGAATCGAAGCAATCAAAATTATTTCATCTTACAATTTACTAAAGAAAACAGGAATAATTGTCTACGAAACGGATGAAATAGAGCAAGTGCCAGATATTATTGGAAACTACGAAAGATTTAAAATGAAAAAGTATGGGAGAAACATTTTAAATTTTTATTCTTGGAAGGGGTAATTGTAAGATGGATGTTTTAACACTTCTAGAAGAATTGCAACAACTACTAGAAAATGGTACACCGGTTCCATTTTCTAAAAAAGTGATGCTAGATAAAGAACAAATAGAAGATTTGCTTCTTGAAATAAAGGGTAAAATTCCAGATGAGCTAAAACAAGCCAGATGGGTTAAGGAAGAAAGAGCACGTATTTTGGATGATGCACAAAAAGAGGCAACAGATATTATTAAAGAAGCCGAAAATCGCATTATTTCGATGATAGATGAACACGAAATCACAAAGAAAGCTTATGAACAACGTGCAGAAATCATTGATGCTGCCGAGAAATATAAAAGAGACCTAATTATAGCTACTAATGAGCATGCTGATAAGATTTTAGAGAATATAGAAGACGAATTAAAACAGAATTTAGAAATGATTCGAAGTAATCGTAAAGAGCTTAAATAACCTATTTTTTGATAGGTTATTTTTTTATTACAAATAAGTATCATTACTTGAAGTATATACCTAAGTAAGATATCATTATATAGGTAAATTAAGGGATTTTTGGGAAAAGGAAGTAACGAGATGCCGAGTAATAAAAGAAAGAAAAAGAATAAAAAGTCTCAAAAGACTAATAATATAGATTTTCAGTCAATGCTTCTTGTTGCAATAGGTATAATTCTAGGAGTTATCATCTATTCAAATCAAGAAGGGTTTGGCCATATAATTAAGGATATTCTTATAGGTGGACTATTGGGTCGACTAGCTTTTGCGATTCCAGTTGCATTTATACTTATGGGGATATATGTCGTATTTAAGGATTATTCAAAATTTAAGCTTAAGGCGTTACAATTTATAATTTTATTGTTTACTGCAGCTGCTACATTTACTACATTTGATTATCCTTATAGTAAAGAAGCACCACCAGAAAATTGGTTTTCTGCTATTGGCAATTTATGCAATATGGGTACTACATTTGCAACAGAAGAAAAAGCCGGTGGTGGTCTTTTAGGAGCTCTTATTGCAGTTCCTTTAAATGAAGGATTTGGTTCAACGGTATCTAAAGTTGTTCTAATAACTGTTATGGTTATTATTGCCTTTTTAATAACTAGGATATCATTTTCTAGTATCATAATCGGAATTAAAGATATGCTCTCACATATTGGTGAAAAGGGCAAAGAAGGCGTACAAGGAATAGCTACGAAAATACATAACAAGAGACTAGAACATGAAGCTGAGACCGAAGATGATGACGAGGAATACGATTATGAAGAAGAACCTGAAGAAGAGGAAGAACAGCTTCAAATTAAAGAGCCTCCAAAAAAGAGTAGAAATAAAAAGTTTGATGAAATAATGAAACAAACAGCTGTTGTTGAGACAGGAAAGCAACTTGAGTTTGAAGACATAGATTTAACAAATTATCAGGATGAAGAAGAATCTGATGAAGATGAAGAAACGGTTGAAGAACCTGATTATGAAGAAGAAAATGAACAAGAGGAACAAAGGCCTGTAAGGCGTAAATTAAATCTTCAAAAAAATTTATATTCAAAAAAGCAAGAAGAGCCTGTTGAGGATAATAAACCAGAAGTTCTAAATCTTGAGCATAACGTTATAGAAGAATATGATGATTATATATTCCCTCCAGTATCATTACTTAATGAAGGTGAAAGATATTCTAATGAAAGCTCTGGAAGAGAACTAAGAGAAATTAGAGATAAACTTCAAACAACATTAACAAACTTTAATGTTGATGCTAGAGTTGTTGGTGTAACTCGTGGTCCTACAGTTACACAATATGAAGTACAACCTAATGTCGGAGTTAAGGTTAGTAAGATATTAAACCTTTCTGATGACATTGCTCTTAATTTGGCTGCAAAGTCTATAAGAATTGAGGCTCCAATACCGGGGAAATCAGCAGTAGGTATTGAAGTACCAAATAGGTCTAAAGAAACTGTATGGTTAAGAGATGTTATCGAGTCAGATGCTTTCCAAGATGCCACATCAAAAGTCACATTTGCACTTGGTAAGACGATTGATGGTGAACCTTATGTTTCTGATATAGCCAAAATGCCTCACATGCTTATTGCTGGCGCAACTGGTTCTGGTAAATCTGTTTGCATAAACTCAATTTTAATTAGCTTATTATTTAAGGCTAAGCCAAACGAAGTAAAGCTAATTTTAATAGACCCTAAAGTTGTTGAACTTGGTGTTTATAATGATATTCCACATCTTTTAATTCCAGTTGTTACGGACCCTAAAAAGGCTGCCGGAGCATTAAACTGGGCCGTACAAGAGATGGTTGATAGATACAATAAGTTTGCATCAAAAGGTGTTAGAGATATTCGTGGATATAACGAAGCACTAAATGAAGAAGGAGAAGATGGTATCCTTCCGCAAATAGTTATAATTGTCGACGAGCTTGCAGACTTAATGATGGTTGCTCCTGGAGAAGTTGAAGATGCTATTTGTAGACTTGCACAAATGGCAAGAGCAGCAGGAATGCATTTAATTATTGCTACTCAAAGACCATCTGTTGATGTCGTAACTGGTATTATTAAGGCAAATATTCCTTCAAGAATTGCATTTACAGTTTCATCACAGGTTGATTCTAGAACCATTCTTGATATGGGTGGTGCAGAAAAACTTCTTGGTAAAGGAGATATGCTATATTACCCAATAGGAGAATCTAAACCTATTAGAGTACAAGGTACATATGTATCAGACAAGGAGATTGAAGAAATTGTTGATTTTATAAAGCGTAACTCAAAGACAGCATATAATCCAGACGTTCTAGAAGCATTTGAAAAGATAAATCAACCTCCACAAGCAGTTCAAGAGCAGCAATCTGATGCAGATGAATTCTTGATGGATGCAATAGAACTTGCAGTTAAAATGGGGAATGCTTCTGCTTCAATGATACAAAGAAAATTTAAGGTTGGATACGCAAGAGCTGGTAGAATAATTGATCAAATGGAAGAAAGAGGAATTATTTCTGGCTATGATGGCTCTAAACCACGTCAAGTTCTTATTTCTGAAGAGGAATGGGATGAAATGAAAGAAGCAGGAATTGACTCTGTATATTACGAAGACTACGATGAAAGTCAGGATGAATCACAAGAATCGGATACAGATGATGAAGAGTATGAAGAAGATGATACAGAGTATGTAGAATCTGATGATACTGAATATGAAGAAAGCGACGACGACTCGGATGAAGAGTCAGAAGAAGAATCTGATGAAGAATCAGATGATACAGATAGCGAAGAAGAAGAGGAATAATATTTTTAAGTACTAAAGAAAAAGGAGGTCACATCTTTTGAAGATTACTTTTTTTGGTGCTACAAGAACTGTAACAGGTTCAAATATGTTGGTAGAAACAAATAATACAAAATTTATTATTGACTGTGGATTATATCAAGGCCAAGATAAAGAAACTTTATTAAACATTGATGAATTTATGTTTTCACCAACTGAAATTGATTTTATGCTTTTAACGCATGCACACATTGACCACTCAGGTAGAATTCCAAAACTTTATAAAGAAGGATACCGTGGACCAATATATGCCACTAAAGCAACATGCGATTTATGTTCTATTATGCTTCCAGATAGTGGATATATCCAGGAATCAGAAATAGAGTGGCTAAATAGAAAAAGAATGAGAGAAGGTAAGCATCCTGTTGAACCATTATATACAGCTCAAGATGCTATTGATTCTCAAGTTTTGTTTGAAAAAATAAACTATGATGAAACAGTTCAATTAACACCAGAAATTAAAGTTAGATATAGAGATGCTGGCCATATGCTAGGAAGTAGTATTATTGAAGTTTGGGTAACCGAAGACGGAAAAGAACAAAAGATTGTTTTTTCTGGTGACTTAGGTAACAACGATATACCGCTTCTAAGAGAACCTACAATGATACAAGATGCTGATATTCTTGTATTAGAGTCAACATATGGAAACAGAGACCATTTAAGAAAAGAGAATAAAGCAGAAGAGTTTTTACAAATTGTATCAAAAACTCTAGAAAATGGTGGCAATGTTATAATTCCATCATTCGCAGTTGGTAGAACTCAAGAAATTTTATATGAAATTCAAAAGAGCAAACAAAGTGAAGATCCTGAATTTAGAAGAGAATTTGATGAGGTAATGGAAGCTCCTGTATATGTTGATAGCCCTCTTGCAATTTCAGCAACAGAGATATTCTTAAAAAATCTTGATATATTGGATGAAGAAGTGCAAAAAGATATTAAAGAAGGTAAAAAACCCCTAGATTTTCCAGATTTAAGGTTTACTCCAACGGTCGAAGAATCTAGATATTTAAATGAAAATGCTAATAAATCAATTATCATTTCCGCATCTGGAATGTGTGAAGTTGGAAGAATTAAGCATCACTTAAAACATAACCTTTGGAGACACGATAGTACAATTCTATTTGTTGGTTATCAAGCAGTTGGAACACTTGGAAGAAAAATAGTTGACGGTGCTAAATATGTAAAAATATTTGGCGAAGAAATTGGAATTAATGCTAACATTAAATACATTGAAGCTTTTTCTGGACATGCAGATAGAACAGGACTTCTAAACTTTATTCTAAGTTTTAAGAAAAAGCCAAAGCATATCTTTTTAGTACATGGTGAAGAAGAAGCACAAATGTCTCTATCTCAAGAGATTGAAGACAGATTTGGAATTGGTGTAGATATTCCTTATAGAGGAGATGTGTTTGATTTATCTGATTCAAGGTTTGCTAAAACAGGTGAAATCAAATCTCCTAATGAGTATAAGTTTATTAGACTTGAAGTTCTTGAACGACTTGAAACTCTTAAAGAAGAACTTGAAGACATGACAGCGATTATAAAAGAAGACTTAAAGAAAGAAACAAAAGATAAGACCATTAATGCTCTAACAGAAAAAATAAAAGAGTTAGAAAAGCAGATTGTAAGTATTGTTGACAATCAAGATACTAAATAATGAGGTGAATAACTAATGAAGAAACATTTATTTACAATACTTATTATAATTGTTATTATCCTAATAATTGGAGTCTCTGTTTTTACTTTTCAAAACATGTCTAACGATGTTAAAGTAAATAACAAGCCTATAGTTTCAAACACGCCAACTGTTGATCAAATTGAAGATGTATATACAGGAACAAATTCTATTTATAGATTTGAAACTATTAATTCATCAAATATAGACAAAGAAACATTCTACAATGATGATACAGGGGAAATCACAATAGAAGGAAATAATTATAAAAATATTAATTCTATACATAATCAAAATAGTGATCCTATTTCGCTTGTTAATTCAAAATACACTAATAACGAAAAAATAGAGTTAAAGATTAACAAATACGATAATGAAGCTCGTGAGACTGTTTTCTTTGATAATGAGGTTGAATTATTACCGGTTGCTTTGTATTTATCTAGTGATGTTAAATACGTATTTTATCCATACGATAATTCTTTCTATTATCTTGAAGTATTAAAATGTAATCCTGAAGAGGAAAGAATTGTATATAATAACGGCTTAACTATATATAGAAACACTGGTGATGTTGCACTAGACGGAAATTTAATTAAAGGTGCTATATCAGATGATTATTCTCAAAATGATTATAGAAATATCTTTGATTGTTATTTCTTATATGAGCCAAAAGATAACCTATCTATATACAAAACAATTAAAATTCCAAATTGGAACAATACATATTCGGTTGTGTCGTATGATGGTGAGGTTAAAACCGCACTTATTAGGCTTAACAATGATGAAACAGCTGAAGTATGCTACTTACCTATTGGCTTGCGCGGAAACGTAAACAATTATAATGATTTATTCTACTTAGATAAGGATAATCTATTATTGTATACAAATGATGAATTTATAATTTTAGAGTTAAACAAATAAAGGAGAGATTAAAATGATGATTTTTCAACTACTTGTTATTGCATTTGTATCTTACGCTTTGGGAAGTATAAATTTATCCATTATACTTTCAAGACTAATCAAGAAGCAGGATATTAGAGAATTAGGAAGTAAAAATGCAGGAACCACAAACACTCTACGTGTGTTAGGAAAGTGGCCAGCACTTTTAGTTCTAATCTGGGATATCTTAAAAGGTGTTATTGCAGTTCTAATTGCACATGCAGTTGCTAATGCTGGTAAGGAAGCAAACCCACAAGAATTCGTTAACGTTTGGTGCTATGGCACGATGATAGCTTCAATTGCAGTAATTCTTGGACATAATTTCCCAGTATACTTTGGCTTTAGAGGCGGAAAAGGAGTTGCAACATCTCTTGGTGTAATTTTAGCAATTGAATGGAAAATAGGTCTTGCTTGTCTTGCTTTGGGAGTAGCTGGAATCGCATTTACTCAAATGGTTTCTGTTGGCTCATTACTTGCTGCAGTTTTATATCCAATCTTAGTATTTGTTATGGGTGGATCTTTTGATACTAACTTTTCTTCAAGTTCATTTATAAAGTATTTATATGTTGGTTTTGCTATTTTGTTATCTCTTTCTGTAATAATTAGACATAAAGCTAATATTAAAAGAATTTACGAAGGAAAAGAAAACAAAATTAGTTTTAAGAAAAAAGTAGATGTTGAAGATAATACTCCAAAGGAAGAGGCACCTAAGAGCGAAGAATAGAAAGGAAATATAATGAAAAAAATTGCAATGATAGGCAGTGGAGGATGGGGAGTTGCACTTTCTCTTATCCTTCATAGAAATGGCCATAATGTAAAACTATGGGCATACAGTGAAGATGAAAAAAATAAAATTAATAACGAAAAAAAATGTAAATTTCTACCGGAAGCTATAATTCCAGATGAGATCACATGTTCCAATTCTTTTGAAGAAGTAATTTCTGGAACAGATATAATAATTATCGTTACACCATCGTCTGCTATAAGAACAACGCTTAATAGCATTAAAAATGTAGTTAAAGAAAATCAAATTATTATGCTTGCTTCAAAAGGAATAGAGCCTGGAAGTCAAAAGGTTTATTCTCAAGTAATTGAAGAAGTATTTCCAAATAATCCAGTTGCTGTTATTTCTGGACCATCACATGCTGAAGAAGTATCAAAATACATTCCAACGTGTGTAGTTATATCTTCTAAAAGTGAAGAATTATCAAGAGAGCTTCAAGATGTTTTTATGAATGATATTTTTAGAGTATATATCAACAATGATATCGTTGGCGTAGAACTTGGTGGAGCACTTAAAAATATAATTGCGCTAGCTTCTGGAATATCTGCTGGTCTTGGTTATGGAGATAATACGCAAGCTGCATTAATTACAAGAGGTTTATTAGAAATAACAAGAATTGGAATGGCACACGGGGCACTATATGATGATACATTTTATGGTTTAACTGGATTTGGTGACTTATTTGTTACATGTAGTTCTTTAAACAGTAGAAATAGAAGATGTGGTACATTAATTGGTGAAGGCCATAAAGTTAAAGAAGCAATTGAAATGCTTGGCGGAATGGTCGTAGAAGGAATAAGTGCATCTGATGCTGCTTATGAATTAGTTAAAAAATATGATATAAATGCACCGATTATTACAGAGATGTACAACATTATCCATTTTGACAAATCACCTCAAGAGGCCGTAAATGACTTAATGAGTAGGGAGAAAAAAGAGGAGTTTTCCGAAGCAGATCTAGCTAATTGACATAATATATTAGATGGGGTATAATATTTAATTAGAGGCATGCCAGATAATCGCGGATAGTTTAGGCTAGATGAGGAAAGTCCGAGCTCCATAGAGCAAGGGTGCCAGCTAACGGCTGGTGTGGGTAACCATAAGGAAAGCGCAACAGAAAAGAAAACCGCCTTTTAAAGGTAAGGATGAAAAGGTAGGGTAAGAGCCTACCAGTAGTATGGAGACATGCTAGCTTTGCAAGCCCCACCCGGAGAAACGTCATGGGAGAATCTAATATAGCTGCTCGTTATGGATTCTTAAGGAAGACGGATTGAGGTGTATAGTGATATACATCCTAGATAAATGATTATCTAATACAGAACTCGGCTTATAGACATACCTAAAAAGAAATCCCCCTATATCAGGGGGATTTTTTTAATTTATTCTTACGGATTTCAATATGCATAACCTCGAAATCTTCTTCAAACTCTTCACACGCATATTTAATGAAATTCAATAAGCCTTTGAGATCGGTAAAAATAAATTCCTGCTCACATCTGGTTTTACCAATGGCCTTCTGATATGGGGAAGTATAACCCCCATAGATCTTACCAAGAAAAGTAGCCCGTCCAGAGTGGTCGTTCCCAACACGAAAAACGATGTCGTAATGCATTGCCATGGGAATTCACTTCCTTTCAAAAATTATTTTGAATAAAGGAATAGCATAAAAGAATTACTATTCTTTTGTTCATTATATAATATAATTAAGTTATTATCAATTGATGTAAAATCTTTTTAATTTTTTAAAGGAGTATTAAATTTGATAAAATACATAGTTCAAGAAAAAGAAAGTGGTCAGATTCTTAAGTTTATAGCTAAGAATAAGTTAGGCCTTTCAACAAGACTATTTAATAAGTTAAAGTTAAATCATCATATATATATTAATGATAACATCGCATATTCAAATGACAGAATTAAAACAGGAGATATTGTTAGCATTGATTTTGATTATAATGAAGAAGATAACATTGAACCTCAAGAAGCCAGTATAGAGGTGCTTTTTGAAGACGATTGGTATCTTGCAGTAAATAAACCATCTGGAATTGTCGTTCATCCTTGTGCATTTCATCCTAATGGCACCTTGGCAAATTATGTTAAGCACTATTTAAATAATAATAAAAAGATAAGACCTGTAAATAGACTAGATAAAGATACTTCTGGAATTGTTATATTTGCTAAAAACGAATTTGCACAAGAAGTGTTTAATGAAATTCATGATGAAGTAGAAAAAAAGTATATCGCAATAGTTGAAGGAAATTTTGATAAAGATAAAGGAATTATTGATGAACCAATATCTAGAAAAGAAGGAAGTATAATCGAAAGACACGTTGATAAAGTAAACGGGCAAAAAGCAATAACAGAATATAAAGTAGTAAAAAGAATTAAGATATCAAATATAGAATGTAGTGAAATAGAATTAACTTTAAGAACTGGTAGAACACATCAAATAAGAGTCCATATGGCATATATAAATCATCCAATAATTGGAGACACATTATATAATTCAAAAGAAAGTTCTAAGTTATTAAATAGGCAAGCTTTACACGCATACACATTATCGTTTAAGCATCCAATAGAAAATAGAAATGTGTTAATAAAAGCAAACATTCCGGACGATATAAAGCAGTTAATTAATAAATAGATAAGGAGTACAAGATATGACAATTAATTATATATTATCTAATTTAGTTACAAGATTAAATATGGGGACAATTTTAAGCGAACCTACAAGAGTATATGGCGGTCTTCTTAATCGAATGTATAAAGTAGTAACCGATAAAGGATGTTATGCATTTAAGCAGCTAAATCAAGAAGTCATGAAAAGAAAAGATGCAATGAATAATCATATATATGCAGAAAAAATAGCTAGAATAGCTAAAGATAACGGAATTCCATGTATTCCAGCTATTGAATTTAATGGGAACGTTGTTCAAGAAGAAGAAGGCAATTATTTTCTAATATATAATTGGTATAACGGGAAAACATTATGTAACGAAGAAGTAAAAGAAGATCATATTATAAAGATAGCAAAGATTCTTCATGATTTACATAATACTGACTTTGGCGACAAAAGTGAAAATAATAAAATAAATAATAATGAGATAGATTACGATTATTATATCCCGCTAATAGAGAATAATAATGTTAGGAACCTACTTATAACTAATAAAAATGAATTAAAAAGTATTTATGATATTTCAATTAAAAGCTATAAAAACTTAGAAGATGAATACGTGATTAGTCACAGAGATATGGATATTAAAAATATTTTATGGGACAATAACAATAATCCTGTAGTAATTGATTGGGAGTCAACAGGGCCTGTAAATCCTTTAGTAGAGCTTATTGACACAGCATGGAATTGGAGTGGTGGTCAAGATTTCTTTAATATAGAAAGGTTCAAATTATTTATTAAAACATATGGATGTGATTCTAAAGACTTAAAAGATGCATACTTAGCAAATTATATTAATAAACTTGGATGGCTTGAATACAACTTAAGAAGAGCTAGCAAAATTGAGTGTGCAGATAATGAAGAAAAAGAACTAGGAGAAAATGAAGTAGTAAGAACAATAAATGAAATATTTAGTTATAAAAATAATTTAGAAGAATATATCCTAAATAATGATTAGTAAAATATGGCTTTTTAATTTATAAAAAAACGGATGGGGAGGTCATATTTTGTTCTATAAAAGATTGCACAAAATGTAAGTTTTGCGAAAAAGAATATCACAAAAAGCGCCTCAAATTGACTTATATGGCGCTTTTATATATTTCCCCTATAACTTTCCTATCTAAGCCTTTCAAATACTAATGTAGCTTGAATTCTGTCTCCACCTAATAAGCCTGTACTTTGTGCAGATGCTGTTGTTATTGTATGCAATCTGTATCCCTTTGATGCTTGCTCATTTATAATTCCTTCAAGCTCTGATAGATTTCTCGATCCAGTTCCTAAAAATTTTTCTTTAAGTGTTACTTGCAAAACTACATATTGCGGCATAATACTTCATTCCTTTCTATAAAATAAATAAAATTTGATATATTGATATTTAGACTATATTTCGAGGCATATAGTTATATACCCCTTGCTCTAAAAATCGATTCTAGGGCATCCTCGTGCGTCTTGAAACATGCTATTTTAAGCCATTTTCTAGGCACCCGTATTTTCTATTAATTTACCACATGTTGGGCATCTCGAGGTTAATTTTTGGCATAGTGGACACATTGAAGGTGTCATAGAACTGCCTGATTCATTATTAAAACCACATACTTTACACTTATATGAAGTCATGACTGTTAAACCAATTCCTTCGCGCGAATCATGACCAACACATTTATCAGATCCATAAATTTTATTAGCTGAATTAATTCTAAGTAAAAAATTTGTTGTTAAAGCTACAATAATAATTACAATAATTGAAATAATAATTATAAAAACATTTTGGTTTTTCATGTTACACCTCAATATAATTTATTCATATTTTCTAAATAAATAAGCAAAAGAATACAAATATTAAAAGACTAACTCTATATTCCCTTTTGACTCTCCTCTATCTCAAAAGAAAGATTTTGTGCAATCTTTTAAATATTTTCTTTAATAAGTATGACCTCTGCCAGTTTTCAGTCATCGAGCTTAAAGCTAGTCTCTCAGTAGACATGAGTAACTAATTCTACGTTTGCATCAAATTCAATTTCGCCATTACAGTAAGGACGCTTTATCATACTTTTTTCACTTACTTTATAGTAGTTATATGTTATCTATTATTATAGCATTATAAGTAATAGAAGTAGTATAAAGTAACGGAAATGTAATGTATATGCCACGTCCTCCCTACATTTAAAACAAAAATATTAAATCTCTATTTCTTTTGTGCAATTTTTATTTACTTGTAATTTTAGTTATATATATAATTATTATGAATTATTTTAAAAAATAAGGAGAAAAAATGATAAAGAAAGATCCTGAAGGATTACCTAGTTTATTGCGCAATTATATAAATTTTAATATAAATCTAAATAAATCACCTAATACAATAAAAGAATATAAATACGACTTAGCAAGATTTTTAAAATTTATGGTTGCATTATCTAATGGCATTAAAGAAAATAATATTAATTTTGACAAAATTGAGATACATGATATCAATGCTGAGTTTCTTTCAAGAATAGATTCTAGTGATATTTATGAATATATGTCATACTTAGCCACTACTCTTGAAGTTGGACCAGCTACTAGAGCTAGAAAACTTGCTGCTATAAAAGGTTTTTTTAAGTATTTAACAATTAAAGCAAACGTTCTAAAGGATAATCCTGCCAAAGATATTGAAACGCCAAAGATAAACAAACGCTTACCTAAATATCTTTCAATTAATGAAAGTTTAAAGCTGTTGGAAGTTGCAAAAGAAGATAACAAGAATCAATTAAGCAGACTAAAAGATCCAGATAAAGAATTAACTGAACATCAAAAATACTTAGGAATAAGAGATCATGCTATTGTAACATTATTCTTAAACTGTGGTATGCGTTTATCTGAGCTTGTCGGAATAAATAAAAATCACATTAAATTTGACGAAGAAATTTTAACAGTTATTGGAAAAGGAAATAAAGAACGAACAGTATATTTAAATAGAGCATGTATGAAAGTTATAAGAGAATACTTGGCGGTTAGACCTAATATAACAGGGCCAGATAGCGATGCACTATTCTTGAGTGATAGAAAGAAAAGAATTAGCAACAGAATGGTACAAACTGCAATTTCTGAATATCTCAATACAGCAGGTCTAAAAGGCTACTCAACTCACAAACTACGACATACTGCAGCTACATTAATGTATCAAAATGGTGTAGATGTTAGAGCACTACAAGAGATTTTAGGACATGAAAATATAGGTACTACAGAGATATATACGCACGTAGATAATTATCAGATAAGGCAAGCAATTGAGAATAATCCACTCGCTAATTTATAATAAAACCGGCTCGCTTTTACACGAGCCGGTAATTTGGTTCACTCAAACAAACAGGATAACTCATACCGATAGAAATTCTTCTTTCTGTCTAAAACCTGCTTGACGTATTTTGTGTTTTTTTTGGTTGAGTACCGCTGCTGCTTCTTTTTTGGAATGTAACTACGCTTCATTTGCTGTACCTCCCTTTTTTAATATTAAAGCGGGGAAAATCGTAATTGTGGGGTTTACAGAGGTATTATACCAAATCAGTTAAATTATGTCAACATTATTTTATGTCAATAACTACCTTGTTATTAATAATCTCTAATGACTGGCAATCACATTCTAATAGATTATTTGTGGCATTTTCAGCGCTGCCTTCGTAAATTGTATTACCGTCTTTATTGACAACTATGTCAACTAACCTTAATTCTTTAATTTTCATTTTATCTCCCTTTATTTGTTACCTTTTTCGATGTCTTTATTTGATTTTTCTCTTGGGATAATTCTAACTGGTGTACCACTAAACCCAAAGCTTTTTCTAAGTTGGTTTTCTATATAACGCTGATATGAAAAATGAAATAACTTTACACTATTGCAAAATACAACAAAAGTCGGTGGTCTTACAGATACCTGTGTCGCATAATATACTTTTAGTCTTCTTCCTTTATCTGATGGTGGTTGAACGATAGTAATTGCTTCATTTATAACATCATTTAAAGTTCCTGTAGTAACTCTCTTTGAGTTTTCGGTATTTACATCATTGATAAGCGGGAATAATTTATCTATTCTTTGACCAGTTAATGCTGAAACAAATAGAATTGGTGCATAATCTAGGTATGCAAGTTTTGTATATACATCTTTTTTGTAGTTTTCTAATGAGCCAGTTTCTTTTTCTATAGCGTCCCATTTGTTGATTAAAATTATTACTCCCTTGCCGCTTTCATGAGCTTCACCAGCAATTTTAGCATCTTGGTCAGTAACTCCTTCTAATGCGTCAATTACGAGTATGCATACATCTGCTTTTTCTATAGAGGCTTTTGCTCTGATAATACTATATCTTTCAATATCTTCTTCAATTTTACTTTTTCTTCTAATTCCAGCCGTATCTATGAAAATATATTTACCGCTTGAATTTTCAACCTTTGTATCAATTGCATCTCTTGTTGTTCCTGCTATGTTAGATACAATAAGTCTATTTTCGCCTAAGATTTTATTAATTAGAGATGATTTTCCTACATTTGGTTTTCCAATTACTGCAACCTTTATAAAGTCGCTATTATCTTCGTTGCTTGATTCTTCTGGAAAGTGTTCATATATCGCATCTAACACTTCTCCCATACCCAATTTATTTAAAGATGATACAGGAAGTGGATCCCCTAAGCCTAGGTTATAAAATTCATATAGCTCAGCAGGTGTTTCGCCAATTTTATCAGACTTGTTGCATACTAAGATTACTGGTTTATTAGCTTTTCTAAGAATGCTAGATACTTCAAAGTCATCTGAAGTAACTCCTTGCTTAATATCTGTTAAAAATACAATAATATCTGCTACTTCAATAGCTATTTCGGCTTGTGTACGCATTTGAATCATGATATCGTCAGTAGATTTTGGCTCAATTCCGCCAGTATCAATTAGAGTAAAGTTTCTACCTCTCCAATTTGAATCGCCATATATTCTATCTCTTGTTACTCCAGGAGTATCTTTAACTATTGACTTTCTTTCACCTATTAAATAGTTAAAAAACGTTGATTTACCAACATTTGGTCTGCCAATTATAGCTACTATAGGATTTGCCACTTTTATCACCTCTTTCTTTCAAAAAACTATCATAATTTTACATAATTTATGCTTAAAAGTCAAGGAAAAAGGACCTTCGAGGTTAGTCGAAAGTCCTTTATTTCTATATAACTAAGACGTCCCAATTATGGTATTGAATTAGCGATGGTTTCTGTTATAAAGCTTCAGCTTGGTAGAAAACTCAGTCACAAGGGCTTTATTCTTAAAAGACACTTCCTCTGCTCTGGGAACACGCCCCAAAACTTCAGTAAGTCCTTGAGTAAATGTATATATTGGAATCAACAGTACAGGTTCTGTAATCTGCCTTGCAGCAAGTCTTACTGGATCGTTACGAAACTTAACCCACCAAGCATCTCCACTCTTAATATACTTATCCATTACCGCTAAAACCTCAGAAAACCGTCGGGGATTTGAAGAAGGCTTGAAATCAAGAACTTCTTCTAGGTACGTGAAGGCATCCTCATAGGCTGTTACCATGGTACCCCTCCTCTAAAATAGTCTCGTAAAAGCAATTATATAAAAATAACAAAAAAAAGTCAAGTACGTATTTGTACTTGACTTTAATATTACATTGCTTGTCTATATAAATTAATGAAATCTTCTTTTGTAGTTTCGCGTGGATTTCCTGGTCTACATGGATCATTCATAGCTTTTTCTGCAAGCATTTCAAGATCTTCTTCCTTGCATCCAGTATCTTTAACAGTCGTCGTAATTCCAACCGCCTTAGATAATTCAGATAACATCCAGCAGAATGTGTTAATAACATCTTGATCATTTAGATCTCTAGCATCAGGACGACCAATCTCACATAGAATTTCTCTAAATCTTTGAGCACATACTTCACCATTAAATCTCATAACTGTTGGAAGTAGAATTGCATTTGCAAGACCATGAGGAGTATCATATACAGCACCTAGTTGATGGGCCATAGAGTGAACTATACCTAAACCAGCATTTGAAAATCCCATTCCTGCCAAATATTGAGCAATTGCCATATTTTCAACTGCATCTTCATTCTTATCATTTACTGCTGAAGGAAGATTAGCGAAAATCATTTTTATAGCTTCCATATGAAACATATCAGTAATTTTGTTATGGCCATTTGTAATATATCCTTCGACTGCATGAGTTAAAGCATCCATTCCTGTAGCTGCTGCTAAACTCTTAGGCATTGTCATCATTAATTCTGAATCAACAATAGATAGGCAAGGAATACAATTAGGGTCAACAAAAACCATTTTTACTTGTTTATCTTCATTTGTTATTACATAGTTAATCGTAACTTCTGCTGCAGTTCCATGAGTTGTTGGAAGTGCTATAATAGGTAATCCTTTATTAACAGAATCAGATAAACCTGCAAGGCTTTCAAGGGTTCTATCAGGATTAGTCATTAAAATTGATATTCCTTTTGCAGTGTCTATTGAAGAGCCACCACCTACTGCAACAATGACGTCAGCTTTAATTTTATGACACTTTTCAACTCCGCCTAATACATTAGATATAGTTGGATTTGGTTTGATTTCATCATAGATTTCATAGTCAATATCAGCTCTGTCTAAAACATCAGATACCTTCTTAGTAACACCAGCCTCAACTAGAGATTTATCAGAAACTAATAAAACCTTACTAAATCCTCTTTTAACAATCTCCTCTGGCAATACTTCTCTTGCGTTCTTCCCAAAATAAGCTGTCTCATTTAATATTAACCTTAAAGCCATCTTATATTTCCTCCTTAGTACAACATATAATTATAATTACGACATAAATATACTTATTAACATTATATAAAAAAGCCCTAAATAATTAAATATCTAGGGCATAAGTTTAATATTAAATTTATATTACAAGGCAATTGACATGTTTAGAGGAAAAATTAATATATCGATTCTGGAACATTCTTAAAAAACAAATAAGAAAAATTTTTCCACACTCCAACTCTTTTTGGCAGGCAATTAAAGCTCATAAGTTCATCTTTTATTGGGTGCTTAAATGTAACATTATATGCCCAAAGAGCAATTTGTTCTCCTTTTTGTCCTTTGCCATACTTTTGATCTCCATATAGAGGAAATCCATGTGAGGAAAATTGAACACGAATTTGGTGGTGTCTACCAGTTTCTAAATTAATTTTTACTAGTTTTAAATTATTTCCCTTTTCATCTCGTGCACTGTCTAATACTTCATAATATAATCTCGCAAGCTTTGCTCCTCTTTTTTGTTTTGAACAAACGGTACTTTTATTTAATGCCTCGTTTTTAACTAAATAATCTTCAAACATTCCTTTTTCTTTTAGTATATTATTTTCATCACATACTACAGCTAAGTAAGTCTTTTTAAACTCACTTGTCCTAATAGATTCAGATAATCTAGAAGCGGATTTAGAAGTTCTTGCAAAAACGATAATTCCGCCAACTGGTCTATCTAATCTATGCACTAAGCCGAGAAATACATTTCCCGGCTTAGAATACTTTTCTTTAATATATTCCTTACACATAGTTAGTAAATCTTTATCTCCAGATTCATCAGCTTGTGAAGATATATTACAAGGTTTTTCTACAACAAGTATATGATTATCTTCATAAATAATTTTAAGCATTAACTACTCCTATTTTACTCTTACAAATTCGTTATTGTCATATATAAACATTAATTGTTCAACTTTATCTTCTTTTCTTAGCCAACTAATTATTTCAAACAACCCGTCATCATTCAAATCAGCTATTGTTGGTCTGTATAATGCAGTATTGTAATTCCCGTTTTCTTTAATTTCATCCTCGGTTAAATGAGCTGGAACATAATCTCCATATATGACTTTGATATCATCATTATCCTTGTATAACATCATATTCAAGTGCCCATACTCTGCAATATAGTCATACTCTATTTTATTATTTTCACCAGTTTTTGATGTAATAAAGTATAATGTCTCTGCTTTGCCATCTCTGTCAACATCATGATTGCATGTATATGCAATTTCATAATACACCTCTGGAGATATGCCATTTTGTGCTATTACTCCCCATAAAAACTCTTTTACATCTGTTGGAACATCAATCATTTTTCTAGTGAAACCACCATCTAAAATATTTGTTATTCCGAAAGGATCATATGCATTAGCAGTAATTGATGCAAAATTAATGGTATATGATGCATTCGTAGCAAAGAAACTATTATCTCCAAATCTAAGCTCACCACCATTAAAGTTCTCATATGTATCCATTCCTTCGGGTACATTTACTGGAAGTGTAAATGTTGCTGTGTAACCGTTTATAGAGGTTGCAATAGTTTTAAATGATTCTGCAAAAGTTCCAACATAGTCTTTATATTTTACACTATATGTTGATGTTAGTGTATTAGAAACATTTTTTACACCTTTGTTATTGTATGTATAGTATGAACTTGGGCTAAGTATTTCTGAAGGTTTAAATCTTGAATCAAAGTTCCATTGGCCCTTAAGCAAACTACAACAAATATTATTATCTATTAAAAATAGAATTGTATCTTGAGCATATTCCTTTTGTCCTGATATAACATTATCTTCTCCACTTTTAACTTCAATATATTTATCTCCTGATACATATGGAATAGGAGTTGAAGGAGCTAAAGTTTTCTTTGGAGTATTATAATTAGTTGGATCATACGAAACAATAGGTACAACTATTGTTTCGGTAGATTTTGGCACCTCTGTTTCTTTTGGCGCGTTTGAATATTCAGGATAATGAACTATAGGTCTTGTTTTTATACTTGCGTTGATAATAAAATAAGCAGCTATAATAGAAATCAAACATATTACACAAACAATAATTAGAATTTTTTTCATAGGTAATCCTCTCTTCATTAGTAATATCTATTTTTCCCATCTGCCAAATATTCCACATGGTAGAATTAAATCTGAATTAGTCATAGGAAGTCCAATTTCTCCACAAGATATCTTACCATCATTTTTCATAAACATTTTGAATAAATTAGCGAGAATATTTGGCGAAAGCCCTGTTGTATATGAGTTTATTAAGAAAAATAATGGATCATCTGAAAGAAGTTTCATACATAATTCAACAAGCTCATATAGATTATCTTCAATACTCCATATTTCGCCTTTTGCTCCTCTTCCATATGAAGGTGGATCCATAACTATTGCATCATATTTATTTCCCCTTCTTATTTCTCTTTGTACGAACTTTATTACATCATCTATAATAAATCTAACTTCACTGTTTTTCAAGCCAGAGCTCTCTACATTTTCTTTAGCCCAAGCTGTCATTCCTTTTGAGGAATCGACGTGACATACAGAAGCTCCTGCACTAAGGCAAGCACATGTTGCACCACCAGTATAAGCAAAAAGATTTAATACTCTAATTTTTCGCTTGCTTTCTTTAATCTTTTTTATCATGAAATCCCAGTTATATGCTTGTTCAGGAAATAGACCCGTATGTTTAAATCCCATAGGTTTTAGATTAAATGTCAAGTTCTTGTATTTAATTTGCCAAGATTCTGGAACTTTTGAATAAAATTCCCATTTACCTCCACCTTTTGAACTTCTATGATAATGTGCATTTGCTTTTTTCCAAAGTTTAGGAAAAGTCTTTTCTTTCCAAATTATTTGTGGATCTGGTCTGATTAAAATAATATTTCCCCATCTTTCAAGTTTTTCACCATCAGACATATCCAATATTTCATAATCTTTCCATTCATTTGATATAACCATTCGTATCGTCCTTATCAAAAATTTTTCTATTAAATTATATCATATTTAATTATAATTTCTATAAAATTATGTAAATGTAATATATATTTATTGAATAAATAATAAAATAATGTATAATTAGCTCGTATAGTTCTTTTCTACTTGTGTAAATTTATTAAATACACTATTCATCCTACAAATTGTGCTTAAGGAGGGATGTTCTATGAGTGAACCACTTATGGATCGAGATTTTATTTCTTTTTTAGGCAAAATTCGAAAGACAATTAGAAAAATCGTTGCTAAAAATGCTTTGACAGTTGCCATTATAATTATTTGTAATGATATTATAAAAATATATCAAAATTCTGATTATAGTGGGATGGTTTTAAAGCGGATTTATCACTCTAAACATTCTAGAAGTTTAATTGAGTACTTTAAACAATGCGGTGTCGCAGAAGAAAGTGATGACTATTTGCCAATAGACTTTCAATTAAAGCCTGGTTCATACATCTTTGGATTTATTAATAATGATTATAAGAAAATATAAGTCCCCATATCATTTTTGATTGGGGACTATTTTTAGATATAACTATGAAATGGCATTTAATGTTTCTTTTGCAATAACTATTTCTTCATTAGTAGCGATAACGAACATTTTTATCTTTGAATCTTCTGTACTTACGATTCCTTCATACATTTCATCATCTATATGAGAATCATCATATTTAATTCCAAATTCTTCAAGACCTTCTACTGCTGCTTTAACAACATCAGGGTTGTGCTCTCCTATTCCACCTTCAAAAGTAATGCAATCAACATGTCCTAAAACTGCCATATATGCACCAATGTACTTACGTATTCTGTATGATAATACTTCAAGTGCCATCTTAGCTCTTTCATCGCCTTGATCTCTAAGCATTCTTAGGTCACGAACATCACCTGTTTTACCAGATAAAGCAAGAAGACCAGACTTTTTATTTAGAGTTTTTAACATATCATGTATGTCCATATTTTCTCTTTCCATTACAAATTCCATGATGGCAGGATCTATGTCACCACTTCTTGTTCCCATTACTAAGCCTTCAAGTGGTGTAAATCCCATAGAAGTATCAACGCATTTACCATTTTTAATTGCTGTAATAGAAGATCCATTTCCAAGATGACATGAAATCATATTTAGTTCATTTAGTGGTTTATTAAGTAATTTTGCAGCTTCTTCAGTAACAAACTGATGTGACATTCCATGCGCACCATAACGCCTTACTCCATACTTAGCATACCATTCATATGGAACACCATACATAAATGCTTTATCAGGCATAGTTTGATGGAATGTTGTATCGAATACTAAAACTTGAGGAATTCCTTCCATTGTTTCGAAACATGCATTAATTCCTTGTAGTGCTGCTGGATTATGAAGAGGTGCATAAGGAATTGAACTTTCCTTAAACTTAGTCATTACCTCATCTGTTACTAATGTAGTTTTGTAGAAAAATGGTCCAGCATTTACTATTCTATGTCCAATAGCAGATATTTCTGAAAGGTTTTCAACAACTCCTTCATTAGCATCCGTCATGTATTTTACTACTGCCCTAAAAGCAGCAACATGATCTGGAAGAGGAATCTCTTCAATTATCTTTTTGCCAGATTTACCTTTATATTCAATAAATGGTTTGCCAATAGCTCCCTCACCAGTCTCACCTATTCTATCACATTTTCCTTTGCATAGAACCTTTTCATTTTCCATATCAATTAATTGATACTTAAGTGAAGAACTTCCACAATTAACAACTAAAACTTTCATGAATATATATCTCCTTCTTGTTCAAATTCTAAGTCGTTATCCTATCATATTATTCGCTTAAAATCAATATAAAACCCTATTTTTTAGCCTTTTGTTCATTTTTTTCGTTTTCAACAATTCGATCAATTATTTGTTTTTTTTCATCAGTGGACTGACAAAAATACTGTAAATTTAGTAGTGTAATAAAGGCCTGAGCATCTCTTGAAATTGGCATATCTTTTAAAGGTGTTCCCTTTTTAATATTTGGAATTAAACTCTCATCGGAATTATTCTTAATATATTCAAGTAATGCTTGGGGTAATCTATTTAGCAATTGGCTATCCAAAGTTTTTAAAACCCCATATACTTCAGAATTAACTTTTTTGTCATTCATATTTATTTCTCCTTACATTGGAATTTCGTCAGAATTATCATGCTTTCCATGTTCTTCAGGATTATTAGGTTGTTCACTGCTTTGTAGTTGCTCTAATATAGCATGATAAGACTCTACAGGAATACCGTTTTGCTTCATAACTTCAAATATAGCTCCTTTTATTCTCTCTAGCTTTGCACGTTCTTCATCATATTGTTGGTCTTTACCAGCCATACGAAGTATTCTTGCTAAAACAGGCAATTCCCCTAAAATTTCGCTAGCAGTTGAACTAGTATCTGATAAAGGATTTTCCTCTTCCAAATGAGTATTTGATATTTCAGCAGAGTGCTGTCTTTTTCTGAAATCAATCGCACTTAAACTAGATATTTGAGCTATATCTTGTTGACTAAATTCACTATTTGCTACCTGAACAGCCAATGCCCTAGACAAAAAGTCTCTAAAGTCTTTAGCCGGATCTTCTGCGCCAGTATATGCATGAGCAGACTCATGAAATACAACGTGAAGCAAGCATAAAACATTTGAAAATGATTCTCTGCAAATATTAATTGTATCTCCCATACTCGCATACCCTGCCGCTTTCGTTCCAAAATAATCATCAGGATATTTATATATATTAATATTCCTAATTCTAGGTTTTCCATCTTCATATGGTAGTAACGTAACTATATCTCGAAGAATCCAATCTCTTACTAGCTTTTCATCGTCAGATAATTCATCCTCACTTAGCATTATACTGCTATCAATAGAAGATTCTAATTCCCATTCATATGTTTTAATACGTTCGCCATTAGGTCCATGAATCTTTCTCAAAGCATTTACCCATGCCTCTGGCAAAATTATCGGCTCTAAGCTAAGATGCTTTGCTTTTTCTGCTTCATTAGGATCTACATAAGGATCTATAGCACAAGCATTCTCACCAAAAGTTTCAATAAATGCTTCATACCAAGCTGTCATTACTTCAGGATCATATTCTTCAAAATCATTAAATATCTCAGCATCAAATTCTAAAGGATAAGGATAATAATAATCATTTCTCCTACTACCCATTAGAAGTAGCTTCTTGATTAACTCTTTATCTTTGCAATGAGATAAAACATTTTCAATTGCTTTTTTTGCTTCATCTCTTGTTAAAGTTTTTCTATCATGGTCTTTAATATCGAGCTCTCTAAAATTATAAGAAATAATAGTATCTTTAAAATCAGGAATCAAAAGTCCTTTAACAAATACTGTTCCACGAGAATATATTTCATCTAAATCAGGCATATCTAAAATTTCTGCAGTTGGTGTTTCAGCTAATATTGGTATTGAATCATCACGAAAATATAAAACACTATTTCCAATTTCTCTTAATTCATGTGCAAATTGCGGTGTAATATTCATTATTCTAGTTAAACTTCCACGTGATATCTCAGCACCTTCAAGCAAATTAAGTTTTACGGTAGATATTTTCTTACCTCTTAATGTTGATTCTTCCAAGACTTCATTTGCTCTCCACTGATATGGAACATCACCATTACCTTCATCAGGCTGATAAGATGATTGAACCTCAACATCACACCCCAAGTTTAGTGCAGCTGCAAGAGCGATTTTTAATCCTTCTCCAAACTTACCAGCACTTTCATCATCTTTGGAAGAATTTAGAATAAAAACATTTTCCTTTGGATAACCAACTCCATCATCTTGTATCTGAAAACCATCTATAATGTAATCTGGGTATTTTTCTATTTCAGATAAGTCGTGCCATCCTGAACCATCTGTAGTATGAAACTGAATCCAAGCTCTTGTTCCTTTTGAATCAGATGGCAAATGGTTTTGAACTAGGTCTATCAAAATTCTTTTTTCATCCCACCTACTTGCATAGTCACCCGTTAATTGTGTAAGATGTTCTCCAAAAGGAATTGTAAAAGAAGAAAGTTGCTCTTCAAAATCCGATGACATACTATCTCCAACAGTATATTGGAAATCAAATACTTGTTCTGGAGAAAGTTCCACAATAGAATCTTGAGGCTCAGCAATATAAGAATCATCTGAAGCATCAGGAATATCCGTAATATCAGAAACCTCTGAGCCAAAACTCATGGATTCAACATCAACACCAGATTTTCTAACAAATTCATCAAGTGGAACATCAAATTGATACCTTGTTCGGGGCAGTCCTACCTGCTCATCAATTGCATCAGTAAGTACTCTAACTGAATCTAATAGCCCATAATACATGTTAAATAGTTCAGAGTATGTTTGTTCTAGAAACCCTCTCAAAGGCTTTAGGTCATTCAGTTCATTCTTACTAAGACTTTCCCCAGTAATTGCTTTTCTCATTCTCCTAAGCGTACTAGGTGACTTTCCTGATTTAAGAGAATCAGGAACATCAGGTACATCTCCAAGCAAAATAGAACCGCGGTGATTCATGTCCTCTACAGAATTCATCTACCATATCCAAATAATGAGTAAAATGTTCATTAAGTCCTTCAAACCCACCACCCATAAACTTTTTAAGGAATACTGGTGAATCTATACTAATTCCCAAACTATCTTGAGCATCTTTACTGAGCTTACTTCTTAATTCGGAAATTATTTTTTTAAATTGTTCAATATAGCTAATTAAGAAACTTCTATAATCTGAAATTCTGTCTCTTACCTCATCATAATTCATCAAACCACCCATTTCATGAGTTCTCTAGTTAAATATTATCATTAATGTATTTCAGCAATATTAATGAAGCATTAAAAATACATTAAAAAAAAGCCCTATTAGGGCTTTAGAAATATTATTTAGCTTGAAAAGCAGTGATTGCAACTACACCAACAATATCATCTGAAGAGCAACCTCTAGACAAGTCATTTACAGGCTTTGCTATTCCTTGAGTAATTGGTCCATATGCTTCTGCATTCGCAAATCTTTGAACTAATTTATATCCAATATTTCCGGCATTTATATCTGGGAATATTAATATATTTGCTTTGCCAGCAACTTCACTATTTGGTGCTTTTATTTTTGCAACAGATGGTACAATCGCAGCATCTAATTGTATTTCACCTTCAACTTTTAAATCTGGCATCTTTTCACGTAGTATTTTAGTGGCTTCTTGAACTTTAACATTCATACCTTCAACGGCTGGAGCGCTTCCATGCGTTGAATAAGAAAGCATCGCAATTCTAGGCTCCGTTCCAAACATATCTTTCCATGTTTGTGCAGATGAAATAGCAATTTCAGACAGTTCTTCAGCCGATGGATTTACGTTTAATCCACAGTCTGAAAATAGCATAGTACCATTATCGCCAAATTCAGGGTTATTTACATTCATAACGAAAAATGATGATACTAATTTAGTGTTAGGTTTCGTTTTAACAATTTGAAGAGATGGTCTTAATGTATCTGATGTAGAACATACACTTCCTGCAACAAGTCCATCGGCATCTCCCATTTTAATCATCATGGTACCATAATATATGTTATTTTTTAATGTTTCTGTAGCTTTCTCTAATGTCATTCCCTTTTCTTTTCTAAGTTCATATAAATTATGTATATAATTATCTAATTTTTCACTTTTACTAGGTTCGATTATTTCAATATCATTTAGGCTAATAGTTCCTGCAATATTTTGAAGTTCTTCCCTATTGCCTAGTAGGATAACTTTGGCAAATCCTTCATTAGTGATCTTACGAGCCGCTTCTAACACTCTAATATCCGTCGATTCAGGAAGTACAATTGTTTTTATATTGCTTTTTGCCTTTTCTTTTATAATATCAATAAAACTCATTTTCTTTTCTCCTTAAGTACTTTATTTCTTTTTAGCTGGTTGTGCTTTTCCACCTTCTAAGATATTACTTATAATTAAAATTATTAAAAATCCACACGTAAAAATCACAATACCTCTTGCAAGCTCTGGTGGAATATTTGCTTTATCTGCTAATGAATCCGTTAGTCCAACTGCTACATCTTCCGCCTCGTCTTTAATACTATCTTGATTATTTGAAGACTTATTGGATAATGTCACAGCATAGTCAGGGCCATAATCATAAAAATCGTCTATAATTCGATTAGGTGTAACTATCGTTTTTGCAGTATTAAAAAACACAATCAATGCAGTGATTATGTATACTATTCTTTTCCATCTTTTACTAAAAAAGTTTTTCATATATTATCCCTCATTTTAAATATAGTTTAATACCGAAAAATCATCTCTTATTATTATAATTCAGGAAACATAAAATTACAACAAATGAATAAAAAAAACCACTACTTGTGATAAAATAGTGGTTTTTTTTATTCATTTGTCGTCTTCATCTTCAGAATCATCGTCATCGGTGTCATCATCATCATTATCGTCATCTTTTTTGTTTGGGTCTCCATTAATCAGAAACCAAGCAGCTAAGAAGTTCCATAATCCTTCAAACATAAGATTCACCCCCCATGGTATCTAGACGGAATAAAGCCTTGTCCATGTTTTTGAGTACATTCACGGCTGTTTACACAGCATTCGCAGTCCATTTCTGTATGATAACAAATGTGGGTCATAGAATCTCGCTTCTCATTCTCCAAATTTTTGGCACTACGATAAAAAAGAAAGCCTAAAAACGTGAAAAATGCAACCAAAAGTAAAATAGCTGCCCATAGCATTCCTGAAGCACCTCCTACTTTAACTGCGTTCTTCAATGACAAACAAAGAGGTAGATTAACATGTGCTCTAGATACTCATCCCCAGCACCTCCATAACAGATTAAGGTTTACATATGGTATTATAAGGCTCAAATGCAATATAGTCAATTAAGTTACCATAATTTGGCGAAAAATGGCAAAAAATAGAAAAAAGTGGTATTTATTTAACCACTTTTTCAATAAAATCGCCACCTGTACCATTAGTTATCTTAATTTTGACATTTAGCGCTTTTTTTACATCTTCTAACATAACATCATCAAGGAACATATCTTCATCGTCTCTAAGACAATTATAGTTCAATATCAAGTATTTACCTAATTCTTTGCCTTTAAGTTGAGTAATTATGTCGTTGCCAGTTATTAGCCCAGAAACGGTTATTTTTTCGCCAAAAAACTCGTTTTTAATTGCATAAACATTAATCTTTAAGCCTTCATACTTATTTTCTAGTTTTTTAGCTAATTCTTTTATGAAGCTATATGCACATTTACCCGTTACAATTGAAACTACTTTATCGAGTTTTTTCTCTTTTAGTCTCTTATATTTATCATCAAATTCTTTCTTCATTTTTGCCATCATTCCGATTCCATCCTCAAGTTGCATAAAGTCTTCATAATTCTCGTATGGTGGAATATCCTTATTTGCTAAAACATATAGTTCATCTGCGGCAAATACAAGTCTTGAACCAATATCATTTAGAAGTTTTTTTTGCCAATCCTCTATCTGTTTTATTACAATTTTGGCACTATCTTTATCAAACCCTTTAAGTGGATACAGTTTTTCACGATATTTTGTAAGACCAACAGGAACAACAGCTATGCACTGTAAATATGGATAATACTTTGATAGTACCTTAATAGTTTCATCTAGTACTTTTCCATCATTAATTCCAGGGCAAAGAACAATTTGCGCATTTATATATATATTATTCTTCGTTAAATATTCAATATACTCGACTATCTTTCCTGCATTCTTATTATTTAGCATCATAGAACGTACCATAGGATTAGTCGCATGAACAGAAATATTTATAGGGCTTAAGTGATATTCAACGATTCTCTTTAAATCATTATATCCTGAATTTGTTAAAGTAACGTAGTTACCTGTCATAAATGATAGCCTAAAATCGTCATCTTTAAATACTAATGTATCTCTTACGTTTGAAGGTAATTGATCCATAAAGCAAAAAATGCATTTATTTGCACAATTACGAGGTGTATCCATTAATTCTTCCTCAAATACTAATCCTATATCCTCGTTTTCATCCTTTTCAATTTCATATTCAATTTCCTTATGATTTTTCTTTTCAATTATTATAGTTACATACTCGTCATACATTTGATATTTGTAGTCTAATATGTCTTTTATCTCAGTATCATTGACAGAAATTAAAGCTTCACCGGGTTTTATTTTCAATTCTTCTGCTATACTGCCAGGAAGAACATTCTTTATTATATGTTTTTTCGTAAGAATCACCTCCTAGAAATAACAGAAAAAGCAGCCATTATTTAGCTGCTTCTTCTTTATTAATAACTTGTTTTCCATCATAATATCCGCAGTTTTTGCATACTCTATGTGGTTCAACAGGTTCATGACAATGTGGACATTCAACATATCCTGGAGTTTCTACCTTCCATGTAGATCTTCTTAGGCCTGTTCTTGCCTTAGACCATCTTCTTTTTGGTTGTGCCATATTTATTTCCCTCCTTAGAAATTATCTATATAAATAAAACATAATCGATTTTTAAGCGACGTACAAATTATATATCGTTTTATAGCCTTTGTCAAACAAAAACTAGCTAAATTTCATCATATTATGTCTTAGCAGTTTCTTCTATTTCCTCGTCACTATAATCAGAAGATTCGCTATTTTCAGGCTCTTTTTCATCAAGTTCTAGCTCAATCTGCCCATCATCTTCTTTAAGACTTGGAAGCTCAGGCATTTCGCCGATTGATGAATACCCAAATAGTCTCAAAAACTCATCCGTAGTTCTAAATGTCATTGGTCTTCCAGGGGCATCAATACGGCCCGCTTCTTCAATAAGATTGTACTCAAGAAGTCTATTTATAGCACTATCTGAAGATACACCTCTTATCTTTTCTATCTCGGCTCTAGTAATCTTAGGATTGTATGCAATAATTGCCAAAGCCTCCATTGCTGCTTGAGATAGAGATGGTTTTGGACGGTTATCAAGTAACTTAACAGCCATCTCGTAGAATTCTTCCTTTGTAGACAATTGAAGTCCATCATTGATACGAATAAGCTGGATGCCTCTATTGTCTTTAGATAGCTCTTCTTCAAGAACTTTTGAAGCCTCCTCAATTTCGTCTTTAGAAACTTCCATAATTTCTGATAATAATTTTATATCTGCTTGCCTTCCACTTGCAAATAGTAAAGCCTCAAGGCAAGGAACGATTTTATCTTTATCCAAATTAATTCATCCTCTCAATAAATTAGCAAAAATAGTTTATCATAACAAAATAGAGAGTGCAAACGCACTCTCTAAATTTTTACCAATATAGCTCATAAGAAAGCCTCTTGTACTCGCAGATAAGGGCTTCATACTTAGAAAATTCTTTTATCTCACATTGACTCGAGAATCTAAGATCATTGATGATTTCCCGAACTTGGCTTAGATGAATCCATATGCAGTTTCTGAAATAATCTTTGTCCCCGAGCTTAATTAAATGAAAATTCCCACGTTCACGTGAGCCGAATTCAATGACACCAGGACCAACAATCTTAAACTCGTTGAAAACCATTGTAAGATTCTTTATTTTATAAAGAAATTCTTCACTCACTGCACGAACTCGACACTGCCTTGAATACTTGTTTTTACAAAGCTGAGCAACCTCAATCTTGCCATTTCGACTGCTAATATAGTATGAACGCAGTTTTTCAACTAGTACTCTCCTAACACCTTTAATCTCGCTGATTACTTCATCTAGCCGAATCTGAGTCTCTTCAACTTTTCCCATACTGAATACCTCCAAAAAAATTATTTTTTGAAATAGAATTACCAAAAATCTAGCGATTATTATAATTCTTTTTTTGCTTTATGTCAACAAAATGTGGCTCAAAATTGCCAAAACAGCTAAAAATAAGTGCTGTTATAGCTTATTAATTTTTATAATATTAGTTTTTTGGCCAGCCTTAATGATATCGTCAATAATAATCTCTTCTCTACCACATGAAAGCGCTTCTATTGTTGCTTCATTTAATAATGTTTCTACCGAAGAACATGATATACCATAAAGACAATTAACAAGAGAATCAAGATTTATAGATTTACTAAGTTTTACCGTTGGCGTATACATTTTAATAAGTTCCTTAATTGTTAACTTGTCAGGATTTCCAATATTAAACTTTTTGTCAAATCTTCCAGGCCTTACTAATGCAGCATCTAATGAAGAATATGAGTTTGTAGCGCCAATAACTAGCACTCCGCTTCTATCTTCAAAGCCATCCATTTCATTAAGCATGGCGGTAATTATTCTATTGTTTTCTTTATCAATTCCAGTACCTGTAAAAGAACGTCTCTCGCCTATACTGTCAAATTCATCAATAAAGACAATACATGGAGAATGTCTCCTTGCTTTTTTAAATAATGCTTTAATTTTTTGAGGCCCAACACTCATAACAGCACTTTGAAAATCGGCTCCTTTTGCTGGAATAAAACTAAGACCGGCTTCATGAGCAAGCGCCTTTGCAAATAGAGTCTTTCCATTTCCTGGAGGGCCTTCTAATATAATTCCTTTTGGTGCTCTAATACCTTTATTTTCGTACTTTGAAGGATTTTTTATAAGGTCTAATGTTTTAGATATATCTTCTTTAACGTTCTCCATTCCGCAAATATCTTTAAATGAAGTCTTATTATCCTTGACTATAATAAACTTAGTTCCACCAAAAATTGAAGTCACCTTATATAATGCAAAAGCAATAAATGCAAAAAATACAAGATAGAATATTAAATCAAAAATGAAAGTGCTAGAATCATTTGAAAAACTGTCATCAAGTCTAACATTTTGCAATAATAGCTTTTCTTTAAGTTCAAGCGATTCTGGATTATCTGTATAATAGTCTCCCGACTCGTTTTTAATTTTAAATATTAATTTATTGCCATCTAATGAAGCAGAAAAAATATCCCCACTATTTAGTCTTTTATTAAATTCGCCATATGAGATGTAGTTTAGTTTTATATCATCTAAAGATACAAATACTATTATCCCTATAATCAGAACAACTATAGGAATAGTTATTAATAATATCTTTTTATTCTTCATAAAGAAAACTCCTTAAATAAAAAAATAAGCTACCTCTAATATAGAAGTAGCTCGTATTTTTGTCAAATACTGATCATCTGAAACTGAAATTTCTTGAAGTGGTTCTTCAGAAGCTGTGTGAGATAAAGCATGTCGTATGGTTCAGAAACTGGAATACCATGACGCTTCATAACAGCAGGGCTGTCAAGGAAATCCAAATCCGATTCTTTCCATTCATGGTCGATCTTAGGAAGAATAATCAAACAAGCATGTTTACCTTCGTGTTTGAAAACAACGATGTCGTCAAACAATCCCTCATCAACGAAGAATTTCTTAACCTCAGCAACAGAATCATACAGTTCGCGCTGAACCTCTGGCGTCAAATCAGAGATAGAATATGCATGTTCTCTTGGAGCAACTATGATTACTCCTTTGACGAAGCAGTCCATCTTGTGATAGATAATCACGTCCTTTGTGGTGGAAATACACCCACCGGGTGGCAGAATCTTTTTCCGCTGGACAGAACAAGGCACACAGTCGCAACAAATCCACTGTCCAATGAAGTTAGCAAAGTCCATCGTAGCCCTCCCTTTCACAGTCGCAAATATTTGGTCACATTGTATTATACAGCTAATTCTGCATTATGTCAATCAGAACTACCTAACTGCAACCTCATTTTCTTGGTTAATTATAAGCATTACTTCTTCGTTTGGTACAATTTGATCCTTAAGAACGCTTTCAGCAAGTAGGTTTTCAATGTATTTCTCTATTGCTCTATTTATAGGTCTAGCGCCATATTGAGGCTCATATCCTTTGTCTAAAATATATTCTTTAACCTCTTTAGAGAACGAAACATATAGATTTTTCTCCTTTAATTCAGTAGAAAGCTTGTTAAGGCTTAGTTCAACGATTTCAAGTAATTCTTCTCTTGTAAGTGAATTAAATACTGCAATTTCATCAACTCTATTTAAAAATTCTGGTCTAAATGTTTGCTTTAAAGCAGTCATTACACGGCCTTCGGCTTCTTTTGTGTCCTCACGAGTAAAGCCAATACCATTATTGTTTAAGTTTGAACCAGCATTTGATGTCATAATAATAATTGTATTTTCAAAATTTACAACTCTTCCCTGAGAATCTGTAAGTCTGCCTTCATCCAACACTTGAAGTAGTATATTAAATACATCCGGATGTGCTTTTTCAATCTCATCAAAAAGAACTATCGAATATGGATTTCTTCTAACTTTTTCAGTAAGTTGGCCTGCATCATCATATCCTACATATCCTGGAGGTGATCCAATTAATTTTGAAACAGAATGGCTCTCCATGTATTCTGACATATCAACTCTAATAATTGAGTTTTCAGTCCCAAATAGTTCAAATGAAAGAGCTTTTGCAAGTTCAGTTTTACCAACACCTGTAGGTCCAACAAATATGAAAGATGGTGGTGAATTTTTAATCTTGATACCTGCCCTATTTCTTCTAATTGCATTACATACTGCTGTAACAGCTTTGTCTTGTCCAATCAATCTTTTATGTATGTTTTTTTCAAGATTCAAAAGTTTTTGACTTTCTGTTTCTGTTATTTTAGAAGCGGGTATTTTTGTCCAAGTTTCAATTACATTAGCTACATCCTCAATATTAAGTGTTAAATTCAAATTACCTTGAGAAAGGTCTGCAATTTCAGATATTAAGGCATTCTGTCTTGTTCGTAATTCCATTATCTTTTCATAATTAGGATCCGAATTTTCTTCGTTTATAGTCTCTAATTCTTCTCTTTGAGCATTAACATCATCAAGTTCTTCTTTTAGAGTAGCTAGTTTCGATAATATTTTGTTAGTAAGATTTAATTTAGAGCATGCCTCATCCATAATATCTATCGCTTTATCTGGTAAGAATCTATCATGTATATATTTTTCAGACATAATAACGATTTTCCTAATTAGGTCATCAGAAATTGATACCTTATGAAAATCCTCATAATAGCCTTTAATACCTTTTAATATTTCAATGGTATCAGCGATAGATGGTTCATCTACAATAACTGGCTGAAATCTTCTTTCAAGTGCACTATCTTTTTCAATATATTTTCTATATTCTTTTAAAGTTGTCGCACCTATAACTTGAATATCACCATTTGCCAAAGCAGGTTTTAAAATATTGGCCGCATTCATTGAATGATCTGAATCGCCAGTTCCAACAATATTATGAATCTCATCAATTACTAGAATGATATTGCCAAATTTTTTACATTCATCAATAACACCTTTCATTCTAGCTTCAAACTGTCCTCTAAATTGAGTTCCTGCAACCATGGCAGTCATGTCTAATAGATAAACTTCTCTATTTATTAATTTTTCTGGAACTTCCTTATTTGCAATTTTTAAAGCCAAACCATTCGCAATTGCAGTTTTACCAACACCTGGTTCACCAATTAAGCAAGGGTTATTCTTTGAACGTCTGTTTAAAATTTGAGTTAATCTTTCTAACTCAGCTGTTCTCCCTATAAGTTTATCAATTTTACCCTCTGTAGCTTTTTGCGTAAGATTAGTGCCAAATGCATCTAGATACTTCTTCTTTTTGCTCTTTTCTTTTTTATCTTCTCTATTTTTAGTTTTTGTTTCTGTACTATCAGAATTATCAGAATTGTCAGAATTGTCAGAATAATTAGCTGTCTTTGGCCCATTTCCCATGTTTGCAATCATATTATCAAACATACGTGTAAAAGAGTCTAGTGGCGTTCCTCCTTCGGAATCGTTTGGCATACCGTCACTAGTTGGCATATCTCCTAATAATTCACCCATATCCCCATTGTTCATAGAATCGATAATTTCATCGAATTGATTATTCATATTTTCTATTTCATCGTCAGTAGCACCATATTGCTTCATAAGCGATGAAAGAGGATTAATTCCTTTTTTTCTTGCACAAGCAAGGCATAATCCCTCAACCATAGGATTGCCGTCTACAACTTTATTTATGAAAACTACTGCCGTGTTCTTTTTACATTCCATACAAAGTGCCATATTGCATCATCTCCTTTTGTACCTTAGCACTCTAATTTCTAGTCTGCTAATTAAATATACAATATAATGTAAAAAAAAGCAATATTTTCACAAAAATGTTACAAAAGCACTTACTATTCGATGCAACTTTTTATCTTTATGACATTATTTTTATAAACTTTAAACATTATTTCACCGTTTAAATCAGTCCTATAGATTTTTTTACATCTAATTTCTAGTCGCTTAAGGACTTCATTATGAGGGTGACCAAATTTATTATCCACTCCACAACTAATAACAGATATATTGGGCCTAACTATGTCTAATAACGCCTCCGATGTTGATGTTTTTGAACCATGATGGCCTACTTTAAGAATATCAGTATCTAATTTTTCTTTAGAATATGATGAAATAAGAAAGTTTTCCTCTAAATTTTCCATATCTCCTGTAAAAAGTACCTTAGTATCAAAGATATTTGCTCTGATTATTAGAGAATTATTATTTAAGTCATTTTTAATTGGTGACTCTACTGGCGGATATAATACTTCAAATTTTATCCTATCAATCGAAAATGAATCCCCTTTTTTGACAGTAATAATTTGAATATGTTTTTCTTTTGCTATTTCAAGAATTCTAGTGTATAGACTACTCTTGGTTTCTTGGGATCCAATTATAATTCTATTTACTCTTAGTTTTGATAAAACTGGGATTATCCCCTCCGCATGATCCTCATGAAAATGGGACACAATAATGGCATCTATCTTATTGCATTGATTTTTAAGTAAGTAAGGAATAAGCACTTTTTCACCTACATCATAATCACTTTGTTCACTTCCGCCCCCATCAATTAAAATACTTTTGCCTTTGCATGTTACAATATGAATTGCATCGCCTTGTCCGACATCAATAATATTTAACTGTACAAATTGCTTAGGCAACTTAATTATAATTAGAATAACTAAAAATACTATAATTAAAACTTTTCTAACTATTAAAGAAATGGATTTGTTATTTAGCAAAAATGATATTAAATACATGTAGAAAATAAAAATATGTATAATATTTGGACTGCACACAATAAGATTTGCGAATGGCAAGTTAGAAAAAAATTTTGCTACGTATATCAATGATGTAATCGAAAAATTTAGTGAATATATGAAGAATATTGCAAACGAAGGACTAATATAATATGTAAATACTAAGCAAATACCGTAGGATAGTAATAAATGGTACTAAAGGGCTTATAATGATATTTACAATTATAGAATATATTGAGATTTGATTAAAATAATACATCATTATAGGAGTTAAAACTATTTGTGCCGAAGTTGATACTGAAAACAATTCAATTAAGAAAGATACAAAACAATTATTATTCTTGTTAAAATGTTTAGTTAATAAATACGTAATTTTTTTATTAAATAGTATTATCCCTATTGTTCCCCCAAAAGACAGTACAAAACCAATATCAAAAATTGCTAAAGGATTAATCATAAGTATTATAAATCCCGAGAGGAATACAGAATTAATTGTATCATTGTTTTTTAGTAGTAAATCGGAAAGTAGCATAGAACAAGCCATTATACCGTGCCCTCATAACAGACGCTGATTCACCTGAAACAAAAACAAACAACACAACAGTTACTAATGAAATAATACTTGATATCTTTTTACCAAAAATCTTGTCAAAAATAAATTTTGTAAAAATTATGATATATGATATGTTGCTACCTGAAACAGCTAAAATATGTGTTATTCCACAAGTTTTGAAAGACTCTTGAATATCCTCATTTAATAAACTGGTATCACCAATTATCATTCCAATCAAAATACCTATATTATCATTAGATAGTGATTTTTTGATGGCATTTAATATCTTCTCCCTAATCATTAGTACAATATTGCTACTTTTTCCTGTAATTTGAATATTCGAAGGATTATTTACATATAGTGTTCCATTTATGCCTTGAGAGAATAAATATTTTGAGTAATCAAAGCAGTTTTTATTACGTTTTATACTAGAAGCCTTATACTCTGATTCAAATTCAACAAAATCTTGAATATTTACATTACATTCTTTAGGCATATAAATAATATACTTTCCACCATCAACACAGTTTAACTTGTATTTATTACTATTTTCTCCATACTTTAGAATTTCTACAATTATCCCTGAAGATAAAAACTTATGATTATAATTATTGTTAAGATAGTTTAAATACACGAGATTTGAATAAATAATCCCAATAATATATAAGAATATAACTAAAATTATAAATGAGAACGAAAATGCATATTTGTTTTTGAAATGAAATAATACTATGATCATTAATAATAAAATAATAGGGGTTATATATATACTATATAACCCCAAAATTATTCCAATCAAATATGAAACTGAATAAATAATTAATTTATGTTGCACAATAACTTCTTTCTATCAAGAAAACTACAAAACTTAATCAATTATTTTAATATAATTTGTATTTCCAGAAATCCATCCAGACTTTGTTCCATACTGAACTTGTAGCCAAGATTCGTCATCATTTGCCCCAATGATTTTAACCTCAGCGCCCTCGTCAAGAACGTCTATAACGTTATCAACATTTGATGTTCCACTGCTTCTTACTCTTAGACTTGTAACTGTAATCTTTGCTTTTTTGCCAACTACTGTACCTAAACTATTCGCAGTAGAACTTGCTTCTTCAGGCTTGGTGATAAATTCAGTTTTAACCCATCCTGATAGTTCATCAATTTTAATCATTGACCAACCGTTTGGATAATCCTGAACAGCAAGTGGTATATCTTTATACGCTGAACCAATTACTCCAGATTCTTCATCAGGTTCCGCATATACATTAACAGAAGATACATTTATCTTCGCATTTTCAATTATTTTGCTAATAGGAGTACCATATTTACTTCCTACAGATTCTCCTGAACTCTTTTCTGAATTAGAAGTTTCTCCAGAAGATTCATTAATGTAGTTTTCGGATACCTGATTAATAACATTTTGCATATCTATATAATCGCCAGAAGTATAAACATTATCAGTTTTTATAGCACTCAATCTAAATACAAGCCATACAAGAGGTGCAGCAACAATTATAGTAGTTACTAAAAACCCTTTGTAATTCTTCATATATTATTCTCCTCCTAACTCCTTACGAAGTAATTATATTATAACTGCATGATAATTGCAAATTTTACATGTAGTCCTTAAGTTTTTTGCTTCTACTTGGATGTCTAAGTTTACGAAGAGCTTTTGCTTCTATTTGACGTATACGCTCTCTTGTGACGTTGAATTCTTTACCAACTTCTTCAAGTGTACGAGCCTTTCCGTCATCAAGTCCAAATCTAAGTCTTAAAACTTTGGCTTCTCTAGGAGTAAGTGTTTGAATAATCTCGTCAAGTTGTTCTTTAAGAAGTGTGTATGCTGCAAGTTCAGATGGCGAAGGAGCTTCTTCATCCTCAATAAAATCTCCTAAGTGACTATCCTCTTCTTCACCTATTGGTGTTTCAAGAGAAACTGGTTCCTGAGAAACCTTTTTAATTTCTTTAACTCTTTCAACAGGTAGCTCCATTTCTTCAGCAACTTCTTCAATGGTCGGTTCTCTTCCAAGTGTTTGCAATAGATGTCTTTGAGTTCTAATTAATTTATTAATAGTTTCAACCATATGAACTGGGATTCTAATAGTACGTGCTTGGTCTGCAATTGCACGAGTTATTGCCTGTCTAATCCACCATGTAGCATATGTTGAAAACTTATATCCTTTTCTATAATCAAACTTCTCAACAGCTTTTATTAGACCTAAGTTACCTTCTTGAATTAAGTCTAGGAATAACATTCCTCTACCAACATATTTTTTTGCAATACTTACAACAAGTCTTAGATTTGATTCAGAAAGCTTTTTACGAGCTTTATCATCACCCTCCATCATCTTTTTAGCACATTCGATTTCTTCTTCTGCGCTAAGTAGAGGTATTTTACCAATTTCTTTTAGATATAATCTAACTGGATCTTCTATATTAACTTGTTCCATTAAATCAATTTCTTGAGTATCTTCGTCAAGATTGATTTCCTCTTCTATCTTTTCAAGTTCATCAACATCAGGTTCTAGTGCATCTTCATCGATATCGTCGATATCTTCTATAACGTCTACATTTGCTTGTTCAAGAGCTTCATATACTTTTTCGATTGTTTCAACATCAAGATGTAACTTTTCTAGTGAAGCAACCATTTCTTTAAATGTGATAGTACCTTTTTTCTGGAATCTAGAAACTATCTCTTCAACAGTAATATTTGTTTCGCCTTCTTTAAATAATGAAAGCTGTTCAGTATCTTTAACTGTCTTCTTTGGTTGTTGCTCAACTAATTTCTCAATATATTTAGAGAAATCTGTATGTTGATTTAATTCTAATACGATTTGTTCATTTTTAGTTTCATTAGTTGCCTTATCATTTTTAGTTAAAGGCAAAGTCTTATTATTTTTCATTTTTTTCTCCAATGTATGTCCTTCATCCTTTTTTTTAATTTTTGATACAACTATTTTATTACTTGTTTTATTTACTTTAGTGGCTGAATTTATTGAATTTTTGCTCTTTGAATTTGATACTCCTTTGCTCTTTACAGAAGTACCTTGCTTTTTATTTTTGTTATTTGCAGTCTGAGTAGTCTTTTTAGACCCTTTTACAATTTTTATATTCTTTGAAGCCATTACTTGAGTTTTAGTCTTTTTGTTGACAATCTTCGATGAGCTAACTTTCTTAACTGTTTTTTTATTCAAGTTTGCTTGCTTTTTTGGCGCAATTTTTTTTGTTGTTTTCTTATCAACTACTTTTTTAGTAGAAACATTAGGCTTTTTTGTTTTTGTTACTTTAGATTTGGAATTAGCAGTTTTTTTCAACTTAAATCCTCCTTTAGTTTATAAAGCTTTATTTGTAGATTGCTGAATTATCTCCCTAAGTTCGCTTTGATATAACTTTAATAATTCTTCATCTGTTGTTTCTTTCATAAGTTTTAATAACTCTAACTTACGATTTTCATTTTTTTGCTTGTTAAAGAATCCTAGTACTTCATCAGTCACCTTTTCAAAATCGTTACTTGTGTTTTCTTTCATCATTATCTTAGTTAACTTACTTAGTTCTTGTTCGTTGTCAAAAATAGTTGTTAAATCGACTTCATTCATAATATTATTTGAATATGCATCATAAAGCTTACATAGAACAGCTTTATTAGTCGCATCCTTAAAGTCGTCGATTAATACATATTTTTTGACTTTTTCAAAAATACTTTTGTTTTTAAGAGTAAGAAGATAAATAATTGACTCTTCAATATCTGACTTTTCAGTACTTGAATTGTTTTCTGGAGTATTTGCACTTACTATAATCTTATCTTGCTTTGTTTTGTCTTTGAATAAAACTTTTTCAATTTCAGCGACTATTGCCTCTTTACCAACACCTAACTCTTCAGACAATTTTTGGACATAAATATCCCTTTCTATGTTGTTAGGCAAAGCTGCTAAAATTTCTGCCATTTTATTCATAAACTTAATTTTTCCAGTTGTGTCTTTTAAATCAAATCTATTCTTAAGAATTCTAATTTTGTATTCAACAGCAGTAATACTTTTATCAACTAAATCTCTAAATTTATCTGCTCCAAATTTAAGAACATATTCGTCTGGATCCTTTGCACCTTCCATAACTAAAACTTTACAAACTACATTCAAGCTTTGAAGAATATCTATTCCCCTCATTATTGCATTTTGACCTGCTTCGTCTGAATCGTATGATAAAACAACTTCATCAGCATATTGCCTTAGCAGTTTTCCTTGATTTTGAGTTAATGCTGTTCCAAGTGATGCAACAACGTTTGTAACTCCATAAGAATGTGGCGATACAACATCCATATAACCTTCAACTACTAAAATCTTGTTTAGTTTATTTCCAGTACCTTTTGCAATGTTTAATCCATATAGGTGATTACCTTTTTTATAAATAAGGTTTTCAGGAGAGTTAACATATTTAGGTATATGTTTTTCTTTCTGTTCTGCAGAAGATACTATGGTTCTTCCACCAAATGCAACTACTCTACCCCTGATATCAAAAATAGGAAACATAAGCCTATCTTTAAATTTGTCATATAAAATGCCAGAGGAACTCTTACCAACAAGTCCGGTAGCAAGCATATCATCTTCTTTAAATCCTTTGGACTTAAGATACTTATATAATGAATTATCGTTTGGAGCGAATCCAATTCCAAATTTCTTAATAGTATTTATGTTAAGTTTTCTAGAAGTTATATATCTTTTTGCAGTATCTGACTTGTAGATATATTGATAGAAAAACCTTCCTGCTTCTTTATTAATTTCATACATCTTCGACTTATGATAGTCTTTAATTTTTAGCTCATTTTGAGATTCTTCTAAGTAGTCATCATGTGGAATTTCTAATTTGGCTCTTTCTGCCAAAAACTCAACTGATTCTTTAAAACCTAAATTTTCGGCTTTCATTATGAAACTAATTACATTGCCTCCAGCACCACATCCAAAGCAATGAAAAATTTGTTTGTCAGGAGCAACTGCAAAAGAAGCCGTTTTTTCCCTATGAAAAGGACAATTACCAAAGAAAGTTGAGCCATGCCTTTTTAAATTAACATATCCCGATACTACATCAACAATATCGTTAGAAGCTTTAACTTCATCTATAAATTCATCTTTAAAAAAGGCCATTTTCACCACCCATAAAACAATCTTCGATATATTATATCACAAGTATTTCAACAATAAAACGGAAAATAAGCATTTTTTATAAATTTATGGAAATTAGATACTTCATAACTGGTTATAATTATTGTATCTAAATAATGGTTTAAAAATGTGGATGTCCCCTGACCCAATGGGAAAGGGGCGTACCCTTTTGAATCGCGGAAGTATTGCTGCTTTCTCCTAAATAATCAATTCTCGAGAGACCGCTGCCAAAGGATTCCGGCTTCTTAATGACAGATATTTACGGTAGCTAAAAAATTTTTGGGAGCGACTGAAGGGAAGCCCGGAGCCCAAAAATTTTTGTGCTATCGTTGATGTATGTCATTTAGTGCCTAGAATCCGACGTACAGGTCTTAAGAGAAATGATTATTTAGGAGAAAATAATTATATCTATTGCATTTATTTAGTTTTTCAAAAATCAATTGACATCAAAATATCATTTTTATATTATAAACTTATGAAATCGAATATAAAGGAGACGAAGAATATGGCAGGTTTAAACAAAGAAGAAGCAAAAAAGAAATCAAAGAAATTCGTTCAAGAATTTAAGGAATTTGCTCTTAAAGGTAATGTTATGGACATGGCTGTCGGCGTAATTATAGGTGCTGCATTTGGTAATATTGTTACGGCATTAACAAATGATTTTATTAATCCATTAATAAAATCGATTGGTGGAGCCGAAATTGCTGGTCAGCTTAAACTTCCATGGGTAGACTACGCAGGACTTGATTCAGAAGCGGCTACTGCTCTATCACTAAATTGGGGCGATTTTATTACTTCAATTATAAATTTCTTAATTATGGCTCTATGCATATTCATCATGGTTAAAGCAGTTAACAAACTTATGAATCTTGGAAAGAAAAAAGGAGAGCCTGAAAAAGAAGCTCCTACAGAAAAGAAGTGCCCTTATTGCTATCAAATTATTCCAATAAAGGCAACACGTTGCCCACATTGTACTTCTGAATTAAAAGAAGAAGAATAATCTTCCTTAAATAAACTTAAAACTGACATAGCTTAAGCTATGCCAGTTTTTTATATTTTATATTCTAGTTATGAATTTTGAAATGAAACAGATGTATTTCCAGCTGCATCTTTAAGCATAACATAGACTGTTTTATCGCCATTACCAGAAGATAGTGTCCATCCAATATCTTGAGAAGGATATGTGAACGAATTCCAAGTAACTGTACTTCTTGCATTTTCATTTGCAATTGCAATTTGAGTTGCTGCAACATCATCTTGAGCCGAAACTCTTAGAGTAACAGATCTATGTCTAACAAATTCTTTATTATTATTTGCTACAATCTTGTTTTGAATTTTCACTATACCAATTGGTGCAGTTGTATCAACGTATGATACCGTCACAGTTCTAGTCGTATTCATAACATTTGCATTATTCCTTTTTAATGTATATGTTACTGTTTTATTCCCTGTAGTTGATGTATCAACCGGAAGTCCAGACTTAGTAACGGAAAATCCAAACTTACTAAATACAGGACTTGCTGGTTCTGTTTTTACAGAATAACCAGCTACGAGAGCTCCTGCATCTTGTGCAGTCCCATAAACAGATCCTACATAAGTTGCTGCAGTATTTCCATTCTTTGGCTCTAATATAGTTTTAATTCTACTGCTACCAAAAACAGTATTATAATTGTTTGCATTTACATAGTAGTTTTTTGAAGTAGCGTTTGGGACATATAATACAGCAGTAGAATTTAAGCCGGTGTTAGTAGTAAGTGTAGGTGCCTCTGATGAAGCAGAAATTGATTTTAGAGTAATAATAGACTTTAAATTAGCACAATTATTAAACATATTTGTTCCAGAAATCTTACTAAAGTTTTCTCCCAACACTAACACTTCAAGAGCCGAACATTTATTGACCATATAGTTTAGTTCATTACATTTTGACATATCAAAGTTGCTTAAGTCCAGGTATTTTAGCAAAACACAATTATAAAACATATAATTCATAGAAGTGCATTTTGAAGTTGAAAATCCCGAAACATCAAGTTCCTTTAGTGAAGTACATCCAGCGAACATATATATTAATGATGTACAGTTAGATGTGTTAAATCCAGTAACATTTATTTCTGTAAGTGATGAACATCCATTAAACATCCAAGCCATGGTTGAAACTTTAGAAGTATTAAAATTAGAAACATCAATATATGTCAAATTAGAACAGTTCCTAAACATATAGCTCATATCTTTCACATTACTCGTATTAAAACTACTTATATCTAAATTTACTAATTGAGTGCAACCATGAAACATATTATAAAATGTATCTACAAGTGTAGTATTAAAGTTTGATAAATCAAGTGATGTAATATTTTGACAACTTGAAAACATTGAGTTCATTTTTGTAACTTTAGAAGTATTAAAATGAGAAAGGTCTAAATAAGTAAGTGAATTACAACCCGAAAACATACTATCCATCATAGTTACATTCAAGGTATCAAAATTAGACACATTTATATTTTGCAGGTTTGTACAACCAGAAAATAGTCTTTGCATTGACTGAACATTTGAAGTTTTAAAATTTGACACGTCTAAATTAATTAAGCTACTACATGAGCCAAACATCCCAGCTATTGTAGTCGCTAAAGAAGTATCAAAATTAGAAACGTCAATTGATGTTATACTACTACAGTTGTAAAACATATTTTCAAATGAAGTAACTTTAGAAGTATCAAAGCTACTAATATTTAGTGATGTTAGACTTGTACAACTATAAAACATATAAAGCATAGAAGTAATATTAGAAGTATTAAAACTAGATAAATTTAACGATTGAATTTTAGAACAATTATAAAACATATATGCTAAGGACGTAGTAATAGGTGATATATTAAAACCACCAGTAAAGTTAATAGACTCAACATTAGTACAATTTGAAAAACGAATTAGAGCATAATTCAAATTACCAACTTGTATAACATTTTTCAAATACTGTGTAAAAGTATATTTGTCATTATCTGTCGTAACCTCAATGCTATCTTCGTTGCCAAATTTATTAACAGTACCTGCAACTTTTATTGTATAAGTTCCAGCTGCAACATATGTATGTGACGGATAGATTGCTGTACTTGATAATTCATTACTCCCATCACCCCAATTTACAGTATAATTATTCCCTGTCCCATAAATTGGAAGCTTAATTTCAGTATTTGCAGGTATATCCCATTCCATGATTAATGCATTAGTATCATCAAATGCAAAACAGTTCTGATTTATAAAAATAGAAATTAAAAATATTGATAAAAGTAATAATATTTTAGTTATTAATCTAATCTTTCTTTTCATATAAAGTACTCCTTTATATAGCTCATTTTGACACAATTATTCGTTAACATTATATATTATATAAGTATTTATTTCTTAAAATGTAATTGAAATGTAATATAGAATTAAAAAACAGCTTACATTTAAGGATTAAAAAAAGGGAAGCCCCTATTCCTTTCGAATAAGTGAACATCCCCATTTATAAACCACATCAAACCCATAATTCAAAAAAAGAAATATTATAAATTCTTTATTCTTTCAGCAATTTCAGGCGTAATGCCTTTTACTTCACATAATTCTTTAATAGATGCATCCTTCATCTTATCAATAGATTTAAACTTAAGCAGTAAATCTTTTTTCCTTTTTTCTCCAATCCCCTCTATATTATCAAGTGCAGATTTTCTAACTTTTTCATCTCTTAATTTCCTGTGATAAGTTATTGCCGTGTCATGAACTTCATCTTGCATAAATGTTACAAAATTAAACAACTTTTGATTTTTAGATATATCGTACTCTTTACCATTTTCATCCAAAATTGCTCTAGTTCTATGTTTATCTGTTTTAACCATTCCAAATACTTGAATATCTAAACCATAATCATCTATAACAGATTTTGCTGACCTTATTTGTGTAATTCCACCATCCATAAGAATTAAGTTAGGCTTTGGACCAAACGGATTTTTAACACTCTCATCGGTATTTACTATGTATTTTAATCTTCTTTCTAATACTTCTCTTAATGATGCAACATCGTTTTGCCCTTCTACCTCTTTAATTTTCAACCTTCTGTATTCATTTTTCTTTGGTTTAGCATTTTCAAAGACAACCATGCCAGCTACTTGATCTGTTCCTGAAATATTAGATATATCATAGCTTTCGATTCTTCTTGGTAATTCATCAAGGTTTAATAATTCCATAAGATCCATAAGGATTTCTTCGTCATCCATGGCCGTTGTTCTATTTTGCAAAGCTATCTCAGCATTTTTTTCTGCCATTTCAATGAATCTCATTTTCTCTCCTATTTTAGGAATCTTTATCTCAACATTCTTTCCATTATTTAGTTTAACAAGCCACTCCTTTATAAGTTCCATTGATGGAAGCTCATACTTGAAAAAGATTTTACCTGGAATATTGTCTTCATTGTAATATTGCTTAATAAAGTCTTCTAATAGTTCTCCTTCTGTTTCATCAGAAATATCTTTAAATATAAAATTTTCACCTTTTTGCATGCGACTATTTCTAACGCTAAATATTTCAATTGCTGCTCTATCTAGTACTTTTACTATTCCAATGACATCAATATCGTTTTCATTATACATGTCAATTTTTTGCTTTTGAATAAGATTTTCAATACTTGCTATCTTATCTCTAATTTCTGCTGCTTTTTCGTAATTCATTTTTGAAGATGCTTCATTCATTTCTTCTTCAAGAGCTTTAATCGTACTATCTGCTTTTCCATCTAATAGACTCATAGCCTGATTTATATATACCATATACTCTTCTTTTGAAATATTACCCATACATAGTCCCATACATCTTTTTATGTGATAGTTTAAGCACGGTGATTCAGGTTTACCATCTTTAAAAATCTTTCTACAATGTTTTAGCATAAAAGCCTTATTTAAATAGTCAACTGTTTCTTTTGCGGCAAAACCGTTTGTATAAGGGCCGTAATATTTTGCACCATCATTTAATCTTTTTCTTACAATCCTAATAGTTGGAAATTTTTCATTTAATGAAACCTTTATGTAAGGATACATTTTATCATCTTTAAGTAGAACGTTATATTTCGGCCTATGAAGCTTAATTAAATTACACTCTAAAATCAAAGCTTCCATTTCACTATCAACTACTATGTATTCAAAATGGTCAATTAAAGAAACCATTTTCTTAATACGCTCTGTCTTATTTGTCTTTTGAAAGTATTGTCTTACTCTATTTTTTAAGACAACTGCTTTTCCAACGTATATTATATTATCATCTTTGTCTTTCATAATATAAACTCCCGGTTTTTCCGGAAGTTTTTTTAGTTCTTCTTTAATATCAAACATAATAACCTCATATTATTTTTCACAAATATTTTTATATATTATATATCAAATTCTTTTACAATTAAAGAAAAAGCCCGACAGTTGCCTGCCGGGTTATTATGGGTTAAATGATAATCATCCTCAAACCATATGAATTTTCACAAATAAACGTCTCAGGATCAATAGAAACGAGATCCAGAATTGTGCACTTGATGTCAGATTTCGAAAGGCCAGACTTAACGTGATAAACAAGCCTTATATGCTTATTTTGGGATATTAAGTCAAGTACCCGCTTGAAACCATTGGCCTTTGCATCTTCAAAAGATATTTCTTCAGTTTCATCATCAGTGACAAAAAAGAGAGTTTCGGAAGGAACAACTTTGAATTCCTTGTTGACATTAGCCATCTCATAAGTGCTCATCGAAGTGGTCGAAACAACAATTGATCTATTAGGATTTACCAAAATATCTGAAATTTCTCTGGTACCAATTCTACCATTGATAATCTGAAAGGTAACCATTACTTTCTTACCAGCTTTTAGTTCCCGAATAGCCTCATACGTGTCAGAAAAAGATTTCTTCTCATCCGTCGAAAAATGGATAAGCTTGCAAGGAATGTTGTCATAGTTGAACATACATTTTCTCCTTTCTGTCGCACCAAAATATTACAAAAATTGAATTTACCTAGTATATTATGTCACACATTATGTAAATTGTCAATAAAAAGGTGTAGACCAGTGCCAATCCACTGGCTACACCCCGATTTAAGGAAGACTATATGAAAATTATGAATAAAAAATAGCACCCGAAAGGGCGCCATAATAATTTATTCTTCTACTGGAGCAGAAGCTGTGTCATCAACATCAGGTGTTTCATCATACTTTTTAAGAACCTCTGCTGTTATCATGTCTCTTGTTTCTTGTTTGATTGGATGAGCAACATCGCTTCTTGTTCCGTTTTTTCTTCTTGTTTCAGGCATAACTACTAAAAGTGGTTTGTCTTGTCTCTCAATAACTTTTACATCGTGGATAACGAAGCAGTCATCGAAAGTAATTGATGCAACGGCTTTCATGTTTCCTTCTGATTTGATTTTCTTAAGTCTAACTTCTGTTATTTGCATATTAAAATGCACCGCCTTTCATTGTATTAAGAATGGTACTTCGCTTACCATCCTCTTCTCGCTTGTATTTTACTTTATTATTAATATTTCTGCAATAGAAATTTAAAAAAAATTTAACTTACTCGTTCTAAAAATTCTACAATTTTGTCAACCATTTCTTGACTATATTCACCAGCATCCTTCAATTCTTGTGCTTCAAGAGATGGAAGTATCTCAACACCTTTAGAATCAGTATTTCCGTCCATCACTCTATAATTGTGTAAATCATTAATCAAAGATATAATTTCTGTTTTCTCGCTTGAAGTTAACTTATGCACAGTTTTAAATTTTTCCTTTTCTTCCATATTTTGTGTATAATGATCTTCTCTTTTTGCTTTCTTAACTTGACCATTTCTATATACCACAACAGTGTAATTGTTTGGATAAAGCCTATATCTTCGTACAAGAATAGCATTTCCCTTAGGATAGGAATTCATTGGTACAATATCTCTATTGAAAAAGTCATAAGCCGCAAAGGCAACAACTACAAGCCCTATCGCAATTAATACAACTGTCCAGTTAATAATGAATTGACGTGATTTATGCATATAATCCCCTCAAATTTTATTCTTTAGTACTAAATATAGTTTACTAAATTCCAGTTTCTAATTCAACTTTTTAATATTTATTTAATATTTCCGATTTTCTGATACCTTCCTCTTTTCGAATTTAAAGAACAATCATCTTTTTTCGAGAAAACCTCTCGAGTATCCTCTTGAAAATCGATTTATATCGTCTTATAATCAAGTAGACGATAATTTTTCAAAGGGATGATTTTATGTTAATAAGTAATTTACCATTAGGTTCAATAATACATTTCATTGGCATAGGTGGCGTATCTATGAGTGGACTTGCCGAAATTGCCCTACATATGGGATATAAAGTATCAGGTTCTGACGGTGTTGAAAGTAAAACAACTCATAAACTTCAAGATAGCGGAATACAAGTACATATTGGACATAATAAACAAAATGTTAAAGAAGCAAATTTAGTTGTATATACTGCTGCAATCAAAAAGGACAATCCTGAACTAGTTGAAGCTAACAACCAAAATATTAAAGTAATGGAAAGAAGTGAATTTCTAGGAGAACTTACTAAACTTTACAGTGATACAATCGGAATTTGTGGGACTCATGGAAAAACTACAACTACTTCAATGGTATCGCAATGCTTTTTAGAAGCAGATAAGGATCCTTCAATTCAAGTAGGTGCAGATTTTAGAGCAATAAATGGAAATTATAGAATTGGAAAAAGTCCTTTCTTCATAATTGAGTCTTGCGAGTACGTAGAAAGCTTTTTACAATTTCATCCTAAGTCTGTTATACTTTTAAATATTGAAGAAGATCACCTAGATTACTTTAGAGATATCGAACATATTAAATCGGCTTTCAAAAAATTTGTTAACTTAGTTCCTCAAGATGGAGTTACAGTTTTTAATGCAGACGATCCAAAATGTATTGAAGTAACTAATGAATTACAATGTAAAAAAATATCATTTGGTATAAATAATAAAGATGCTGATTGGTTAGCAAAAGATATAGTACTAAACCCTACCGGATTCTATTCATATACAGCAACAAATGGAAAAGAAGAAATACCTGTTAATTTAAGTGTACCGGGCTATCACAATGTTTTAAATTCTCTAGCAACAATTGCAATCGCAAAGTATTACGAAATAGATAATAAAGCAATAATAAAGTCACTAACTGACTTTTCTGGTGCATCAAGAAGATTTGAATACAAAGGAATGGTTAATGGAGCTCGTGTATTTGATGATTATGCTCACCACCCTACAGAAATTAAAGCAACTATAAAATCAGCAACTGAATTACCACATGAAAAAATACTAGTTGTATTTCAACCACACACTTACTCAAGAACAAAATCACTATGGAACGAATTCCTTTCTGCATTTAATGATGCCGATGAAACTTTACTATTAGACATATATGCCGCAAGAGAAGTTTTTGATGGAGAAACTACTTCGGAAAAACTAGCCGAAGCAATAAATTGTGAGACACATAATTGTAAATATATTGATTCCTTTGAAAACTGTGTAAAGTATATAAAAGATAATATAAAAGAAAATGATATAGTACTTACTATCGGTGCTGGAACAGTAACAAAAATATCTGACATGTTAGTAGAATAAAAAAATGGCGCACACCGTGCGCCATTTAATATTTTCCCTTTTTCTGAAGTGCAGCAAGTTTTACAAGCATATTATCATCATCTAATGCTTTACCTGTTCCAATTGCAACACAAGAAACAGATTCCTCAGCAATCATAACAGGAATTCCTGTCTTTTTGCTAATGAGTTTATCGAATCCGTATACTAAGCATCCTCCGCCCGTCATATATATTCCTCTATCTGAAATATCTGAAGCAAGTTCAGGAGGAGTTCTCTCTAAAACATCTAAAACCGCTTCTAAAACCAAATTAGAAGGTTCATATAATGCTTCTAATATATCATCCGAATTAACTGTAAGATTTACTGGAAGTCCAGAAGTAACATCTCTTCCTCTAACATCCATTTCTAATTTTTGTTCTCTAGGATACACACTTCCAATATTGATTTTTAAATCTTCTGCTGTTCTATCAGAAATAATAACGTTATAGTTCTTTTTTATATACTTAACTATTGCATCATCTAATTTATCACCAGCAACCTTAATAGAAGTCGATACAACCGCTCCACCTAAAGAAATGACCGCAATATCTGTAGTTCCTCCACCCATATCAACAATCATACTTCCACATGGCTTAGTGATATCAATTCCTGCCCCAATCGCTGCTGCAATTGGTTCTTCAATCAAATATATTTTTCCAGCACCTGCTTGTATTGATGCATCAACAACAGCTTTCTTTTCAACTTCTGTAATTCCTGAAGGAATACATATCATAAGAGTAGGAGAAAATACAAAGCTCCCGCAGACTTTTTTTATAAAATATTTAAGCATTTTTTCAGTAACAGTGTAGTCTGATATTACACCATCTTTTAGAGGTCTAATAGCTACGATATTTCCGTGGTGTTCTTCCAAGCATTCTTCTTGCTTCTTGACCTACCGCTACGACCTCGTTTGTGTTTTTATCAACTGCAACAACTGAAGGCTCACGAAGAACAATCCCTTTTCCTTTAACGTAAACCAATATTGTCGCTGTACCTAAATCTATTCCTATCGATTGCCCAAAACTAAACATTAGTTTGAATCCTCCAAAATTGTAAAAATATCTCCTATTCTCTTTTCTTATGTATAAATAAATTTAAAATCCATGATAGTCTATCGCAGTATATAAAACAGTATTACCCTTGTAAAAAGCCAACTCTGAAACAGTAACAAATTGATAACCTTCGTTTAGTAGCTGAGGTATAAGTTCTTCTACTGCAGCCGCAGTCGTTTCATAAATGGAATGCATAAGAATAATATGTCCATCAAAGTTACCCGTTTGTCTTACTCTTTGAATGATTTTATTTTTATCTCTTAATTTCCAATCAAGAGAATCAACATTCCAATCAATTAATGGATAATCAATATTTTCTTTTACCTTAAGATTTGCATTTCCATATGGTGGTCTAACAAGAGTAGTTTTATGTCCTAATGCTTTGATAAAGGCATTCTCACTTTTGGTTATCTCCTCTTTTATTTGCGCATCAGATAAAGTATTAAGATTTTTATGTGAGTATGTATGACTTCCAATTTCGCAACCAATTTGCTCTTCTCTTCTAACAATATCTGGATATGTGTTAACTAGTTGCCCCAAATCAAAAAAAGTAGCAACTACACCATTTTTTTCTAATGCATCTAGAATTCTAGGTGTAGAATATGGGCTAGGTCCATCATCAAAAGTAAGTGCAAGCATAGGTTTACTAGGATCAATACCTCTATCTACTACCTCTATTTCAATGGGAGCATGTAACACTTTTTTCTTAGTTAAGTAACCTGTCTTTATATACGCAATATTGCCATTATATATAACTGTCTCCCAGTCTTTGTCCGAGCTTTTAACTTCTATGGCTTCTCCCTCATAAAGCGTTCCAAGCTTTTCAGAAGAAGTGCTCCTTTGACTTCTAATATTTAAATTTGTAGTTGCAAATTTAATAATGTCATCACTGTACAAAAGTTCTAGTTGATCCGTCTCTTCACTTGTATAATTTGAATAATCTTCAATGTTTGCAAAATCACCAATTGCTTTGTCTGAGTTATATAATTCTTCACCAGTAAGTATGCTAAATAGGTGTGTATATTCATTTTTAGAAATAATCGTATCTTCGTTTTCAGTTATAGTGTCAATAAAAATCAGACAAAAATTATCGCCTGATTCTAAGGATGTTTCATATTCAACATGCATACCATATGATGTACCATTTGATACATCTCCGCTTTTATATTGCATTAAGAAATTGTCTCTCAATCTATTTGCATAAAAAAGAACTTTTTCATCAATTTCTTCAATTCCAGTTTCAGGATAACTAATTGTCCAGTTGCAATTATCTTGATAGTCTATTATCATCTGTGCTTTTCCAATTTTATATATATTACTTTCATCATAAGAGCCATACATAGTTGGCGTATTATCACCGAGAAAATTCATTAATGACTTCTATTTCGTCCTTTAAAGGTTCTTTTCTAAAAAAGTCAAAATATATAAATACTAAAGCTAATAGAACAATAACTAATATTAAAATAATAATTTTATATAGAGCATTATACTTTGGTACAAGTGCTCTGCTATATTCCATATTGCTTTTTTTCATTTGATTTCCTTTCAATTACTAACAAATCGATTATATATTATTATGACCTAAATATCAACGTTTTAAGCCAAGTATATCCATTACCACCTCGCTAGCAATCATAAGTCCCGCAACAGAAGGAACAAATGATACACTCCCTGGAACACGTTTAATATTCTTATCAACAAGAATTATGTTACCATATGGATTAATAGGCTCTTCTTTAGAGTATAAAACTTTAACGCTACGTATATTTCTATCTTTAAGTTCTTTACGCATAACCTTAGCAAGTGGACAAACACTTGTCTTACTAATATCAGTTATTTCAAATTTTGATGGATCCAATTTATTACCGGTACCCATACTTGATATTACTGGTACACCGTGATGTTTACATTGGACAATAATTTCAATCTTTGCTGTAACAGTATCAATACAATCTATAACATATGAAACATCATTGTTGATAATTTTAGATTTTGACCCAGGCATAAAAAACTCCTTAATTGCTTCTACATTAGCGTTCGGATTTATGTCAAGAATCCTATTCTTGCACACATCAACCTTATTCATGCCAATTGTAGAATGTGTAGCTATTAGCTGCCTATTTATGTTACTTTCAGAGACAACATCATTGTCAACAATTATAAAATTACCAACACCAACTCTAGCAAGTGCTTCAACAACATATGAGCCAACTCCACCAAGCCCAAATACAAGAACTTTAGCTTCTTTCAATTTTTGGATACCAGATTTATCAAGTAATAATTCTGTCCTTGAAAATTGGTTTTCTTCATCGTTCATAATAATACCTCTTAAAATCACTTAAATTCGTTGAAAATACTATATCACATAAATGTCAATATATCAATTAAGCAATATGTGATATAATTAATCTCTAAGGAGGAATATATATGCTTGATAATATTTCAGTGTTTCATAGTAGTATTAAGATCGTCGGTACTAAGATAATATACTTTGACCCATACAAAATAGAAGAAAATTATCACGATGCTGATATTGTTTTTATTACTCATGAACACTTCGATCATTACTCAAAAGATGATATAGAAAAAATAATAAAAGAGACAACCACATTAATCATGCCAAAAAGCATGGAAAAGAATAACAAATTTGAAAACACTATATATGTTGAGCCAAATACAGAATGCAATATTGATGGAACAAGCTTTAAAACTATAAGAGCATATAATACAAATAAAAAATTTCATCCCATCGAAAACGATTGGTTAGGCTACTTAGTAAATTTAGATGAAACAAATTATTATGTTGCAGGCGATACAGATATTACTGAAGAAGCAAAATTAGTTAAGTGTGATATCGCAATGCTTCCTTGCGGAGGAACCTATACAATGGATTATAAAGAAGCGGCTGAGCTTGCAAATATAATAAGTCCAAAGTATGTTGTTCCAACGCACTACGGAAGTGTAGTAGGAAATAAAGTCGATGGAAGGAAAATGATTGAATTATTAAATAAAGAAATTACAGGTGTAGAATTAATAAAATAACAAAAAGTCTGATCTAACAAAAGATCAGACTTATTTTTTTGTCACCTAATTACAGTTGTAATTATTGGCCTTTTTTGGTGCGCTCCTGACGACGAGCAACATCGAGTTTGTCTTTATCAACAACAAGCCTAATAGGATAACGATACGTAACACCCTGACGAGGATGAACAGCAAAAAGTTTCTGGACAGGAGTATTCGCAGCGCCAAGCCCCTTCATAGAATAGATAGTTCCACCAGGCCAGCAACCGTTGATAAACTTTTCAGTAGTCACACCAGCAAGCTCAGAAGGCATATGGAAATGCCCAATTTCCATATAGTCATAACGAATTCCTAAAAGTTCAAGAAGCTCGCGGTAGTTCTTAGCTGCCCTATCAATACCATAATAAGGAATCCCCTGCCAACCACGAATGTCATCACCGTGGAACATAAGGAAGTTGTAGTCATAAATAGTATCAACCTGCCACCAAGATTCACTAATCTGCCAAGTAAACTCGGGATAATTCTTAAGAAGCTTTTCAACAAACTTATAAACAATGTAGTCATAGTTCACGTAATGCAGGTTCTCACCACGACGGCCAATTCGACCATGGTTTCCGGGAACACCAACAACATGAATGTGGTCAAACAAAGTACGGCACTTATCAAGGAAATCTGCAATAAGATCCGTGATATCAAGAAGCTGATGCGCGATATCATGGTCAATACTATGAGTCTGACCTTTAAAGATATCCCATCCCTCAACAATGTCACCAAGAAGATGCACATGAAGGTTATTAATCGGAGCAACCATCTTGTGCCTAACAACAATTTCTTCTAAACCATACCAAAGAGCTTCAAACTGTCTTTCAAGGACATCCCAGTTATACTCATTAAGTCCACCGGTAGATTCCTTGGAGATATACGTTCCTGCCTGAATGTCAGAAATGTCAAGTACAATAGTTTCTTCAGAAAAATTGGTGTTGTGTACTACTTCGAAACGTTTGGGTTGATAGTGCTCACGAGATTGAATAGCATCAAGGACACCATCAATGATGATATCAGTTGCTGCTTTCATGAGTACGGCTTCACGTTTCTTTTCACGTTCCGCTTTTTTTCTGATACTGCCTTTCATTTCCTCAACAACGTCTTCAAAAGAGTCACTATTGTTGCCAGGATTTTCGGCAGACCTTAAATACCTTTGAACAGTCCGAGCACAAGATGCCTCACTCTTAAAGCACCTTTGATATTCGCGCCAAATACGCTTGGCAATTTCAACTTCGGTAAGGCCTTTGAGCTGAAGCTGAGTTGCTTCCTCACGCCAATTGCTTACTTTTTTCTCTGCCATATTAGACCTCTCCTTTCAAGGAAAGTCGCTTCATTACTGAACCAATTAGTTTGTAATATAGAAAAACACTATCAACTCACTAATAAATTATCATATTAATTCTATTAAGACAATTGCAAAGTAGAAATTAAATGTTACAGTTTTGTTTCAAAAAAAGAAGCGATTTCTCGCTCCTTTTTTATGTATTCTGTATATTACTTTCTTGGTAATGATGATGCAACAAGACCAACTAAGTTTGAAACTGGCATAGATTGTAAATATACTTTTCCAGGTCCAGTAAGAGTTGTTAAGAATAATCCTTCTCCACCTAAGAAAATATTTTTAATTCCTTTAACAGTCTCAATATTCATATTAACTGTTGACTCCATAGCTGCAACATAACCATTATCAACTTTAAGTGTTTCACCTGGTTGTAATACTCTTTCAATGGCATCTCCATCGATTTCAAGATATACTTTTCCAGGTCCTTCAATCTTTTGCATGATGAATCCTTCACCACCAAATAAACCTGCTCCAAGTTTCTTTTGGAAATGCATTGATAATTTAACATTTCTCTCTGAACATAAGAAAGCTTTCTTTTGAGCAATAATGCTTTCACCAGCACCTAAATTGAATTCAATAATTCTTCCAGGAAAAGAAGATGCAAAAGCGATTTCTGCTCCTTCTCTTTCAGCAGTGTAGATGTTCATAAAAATTGACTCACCTGATAATGCTCTTCCAAGACCTTTTAAAAGACCTCCATTTGTTGTTGTTTCCATCTTAAGTCCTTCTGTCATCCAGCTCATTCCACCGTTTTCAGTAATCATAGACTCACCAGCACTTAGTTTACAAGTTACAACTGGTAATGAATCTCCTGTAATTCTTGCCTCCATATTATTTTCCCCTTTCTACTTTAAATGTTTAAACAAACATTCTAATCTAGAATAATTTTATAACATAGATAAGTAGTGTGACAAGATTTTTGTATTATTTTTTTGAATGCTCTTTTTTCCACTTAATTATGTATTCTAATCTCTCTTTGAATTTTGTCTCATTTCCTTGTGTTGTAGGATGATAATAAGTCTTTCCTTTTAAAGATTCCGGCATACACTCCATAGTGGTAAGTTTATCCTCAGTATTATGAGCATATTGATATCCTTTACCATAATCTAGGTCTCCCATTAGTTTTGTTGGAGCATTCCTTATAACAAGAGGAACTGGTTCAGCCAGCATCCTTTTGGCATCATAACTTGCATTTTGATAAGCCATATAGCAAGCATTTGATTTAGGAGCAAGAGACATATATATTACAGCCTCTGCCAAATGAACATTACATTCAGGCATACCAATAAAGTGACATGCGTGATAAACATTTATAGCTACATTTAGTGCATTAGTATCAGCTAACCCAATATCTTCACTAGCAAATCTAGCAATTCTTCTAGCAACAAAAATTGGGTCTTCCCCTGCTTCTAACATTCTTGCTAACCAATAAACAGCTGCATCTGGATCCGAATTTCTCATTGATTTATGTAAAGCAGAAATAATATTATAGTGTTCTTCTCCATTTTTATCATAAAGAAGTGTCTTTTTAGTTAAGCACTCCTCAATAGTATCCTTTGATACTTTTATTGCACCCTTTTCGTCAACCTCACCATTTATAATAATCATGTCCAATGTCGTAAGTGCAGTTCTAGCATCACCATTTGCAAATTCTGCAATTATTTTAATATCATCATCTGAAATCTCTATTTTTTCTTTTCCAAAACCTTTTTCATCTGTAATAGCCCTTTTTAATAATGTAAAAATGTCATCACTAGTAAGCTCTTTTAGTACAAATACTCTACACCTTGATAGCAAGGCGTTATTAACTTCAAATGATGGATTTTCAGTTGTTGCTCCAATTAGTATAATTGCACCCTTTTCAACAAAAGGTAAAAAAGCATCTTGTTGAGCCTTGTTAAAGCGATGTATTTCGTCGACAAATAGAATCGTCTTAATTCCCATAGCACGATTCTTATCAGCATCTTCCATTACATTCTTTATTTCCTTAATGCCTGAGGTTACAGCAGAAAACGTAATGAATTCAGATTTAGTTTTAGTTGCGATAATCTTTGCAAGAGTTGTTTTACCAACTCCAGGTGGCCCCCAAAATATCATTGAAGAAACATTATCGCTTTCAATCATTTTCCTAAGTAGCTTACCTTCGCCAATCAAATGTTTCTGACCAACAAATTCATCTAATGTAGTTGGCCTCATACGAGATGCCAAAGGCTCTGCTACGGGTTGTTCTAAAAAACTAGTTTGTTTCATTGATTATCCTTCTCCAAATAAATGGAATAATAATATCTTTATAATTACTTCTCATCATTTGTTTCATAAGTCTATAATAATTCTAATTGAGACTTAATTATATCAACTCAAGCTTTATTTTACAATAAGATTACTATATGTCAATCATAGACAAAATAGCAAAAGTGGATGACTTACAGCCATCCACTTTAGACTTTATTATACTCTTGCATTCATTAAGTTTGAAGAAGAATATCTTGCTAATCCTTTATTAAATATACCATGAGCAAAAACTGCAAATAAAATTGTTGATAAACCTAAGATTATAAATAATTCAGGTCTAAAATCAATCATCAACCAAACTGGAAGATAATTAGATAATCCAACTGGTATTAACGTATACAATAAAAATCTAACTCCACCTTTAAACACACTGTCAGGATAAGTTGCAAAATTGATAAATACGTTATTTACAGTTTCAGTAATAACATCTACTTTACCAAACCAGAACGATAATGCGTTATATATAACAGATACACTAGCATAAATGATACCACCGCAAACTATAGCAAAAGTATATAGTAATAAATTAGGTATGCTAAATCCATATATTATAAGCATAACAAATGCATATATTAAATCACCTATAGCAGAAATCTGGCATTTTGATGAAATCGCAGATAAAAGAGCATCTTTAGGTTGAACAAGATATGCATCTAATTCTCCATTTACTATCATATCCGAAAGATGAATTGCATTTCCAAAGAACAAGTGACAAAAACCATATGTTCCTGCAGCAAAGCCCCATAAAACCATAACTTCTTTAAAACCATATCCACCTATTTCATTTCTAATAGAGAATAAAATAATCCACTCAAGTATGAAAGAAGCATTATTTAAAATCATAAAAACAACATTAGTAATAAATGTAAATTTATTAGGCATTTCTTTCATAATAGAATATTTAACAGATAATAAAACAAGACGAATCTCTTTGCTAAATGTTTTAATCATTCTTCCACCTTCTTTCTACCCGCCATTAACATTTAATCTCTTAGCGCCACTATTATATAAAGCTGCACACAAACCATATGCAATAAATATATATACTATCTGAGCAAGAAAAATATTAATAAAACCATCGAATGAGAAATCAACAAACAATTTTGCAGGGCCATATGCAGTTACATATATTGGTGTATATATCAATACTTTTTGTATTGCTTCAGGGAAAAACTCAATAGGAAATATAACACCAACTAATATTAGAAACTTTGAATAAAGCCAATATAGAGGCGTAGAATCTCCCATATAAAAAGAAACTAACCCTATAAATATAATTAATAATGAGGTAATAATTTGTGCCAATAAACATGTAACAAATACAAGTAATAATTGAACAAAGCTAATCTCTGGAATTTTACCCAAAAGAATTGAGACAACGACTAAAGCAATAAGCATATAAATAAGTAATTGAATTATTGATTTACCTAGTTGTTTAAATAAGGTAAACGAAATATAGCTATAAGGTTTATTTAAATTGTATGTTATATTTCCGCTTTTAACATCAAGATTAACATCTTTACATAGTTTGCTTGCCTTAGTACTTACATATATTACCTCCGTTATAGTTAAATACCAAACCATCTGTTGCATTGTATAACCATTTAAAAGTTCATTTGGATTACTATATATTGCTTGCCAAACGTAATAAAATGTAACTACGAAAATAAGAAACGTTAGACTACCAAATACATAGTTAAAGATATATTGCAAACTACTCATAAACTCGGCTTTGAATATATTCAAATATTTTTTCATATGTCTCACCTCTTTTTGTATATTGTAGTAATAGTGTCTTCTAGAGGAACATTTGAAATATTGATATCTTGAATATCATCGGCATTTAAGCATTTAATCACATCACTAATTGATTTTTTAGTTAAATCTATTTCAAGCTTGTAATTATTCTTTTTATTCTTTAATACCGTGATCCCTTCTTCGAATTCTGCTTTAGCACCATCTACAAGCTTAATATCAATAAGCTTCTTGTTTAGATAATGGTATTTTAAATTTTCCATTGAATCATCAAGAACTATTTCACCGTTGTTAATAATTATTACTCTCTTACAAAGCTTTTCTATATCTGAAACATCATGCGAGGTTAAAAATATAGTTGTTTTGTATTCTTTATTCATTTGCTTAATAAGTTTCCTAACAATATCTTTAACAACCGGGTCTAGACCAATTGTTGGCTCATCCAAAAATAGAATTTTAGGATTATGAATCAAAGAAGCTACAATCTCGCATCGAATTCTTTGACCCAAACTAAGATTTCTAACTGGAGTATTAATAAATTCACCAAGCTCAAATTTTTCAGATAACTCATTTATCCTGTCGTCAATCTCTTTTTCAGTCAAATCATAAATTGAACCGAAAAATCTAAAATTGTCTAAAGGAGTTAAATGAGTCCATAGTTGTTCCTTTTGACCAAAGACTGTTCCAATTTTGTAAGCTAATTTTTTCCTTTCTTTAGAAGGATTATAGCCCATAACACTAATTTCCCCAGAATCAGGGTATAATATACCCGTCATCATTTTAATAGTTGTGCTTTTTCCAGCACCGTTTGGACCGATGAAAGCAAGTACCTCACCTTCATCAACACAAAAGCTAATTCCTCTGACCGCCTCAATCATCTTATACCTCGGTTTGAAAATAGATTTAATGCTTCCTTTTAGTCCTTTTTCTTTTTGCTTAACTTTAAACGATTTAGTTAAGTCTTTAACTTCAATTGCTTTCATCTTCTTCACCTTCCTTTTTTAAAGCAATTATGATGTGAGAGCATACAAAAAAGCCACAATAACCCCCTAAGTGATTATTGTGACTCCGTTAATAACGTGTAGGTTATATCCTTGTGTAGCTAGTACCAAAATACATATACACACTCACAACATTAATATACGTAATTTCAATTACGTTAACGTAATTATATCATATTTTGTGTTTTTGTAAAGTGTTTTATTTTGTTTCTTTTATATCATAAGTATTAAGCGGTTTCATTTTTAAATACTTTAGATATAGTTTAGGATGCTTAATGAATACTTTATTGTATTTATCTACTGATTCATTATACTGCCTTCTAATCTGCTTTAATTTCTTTTCTAAATGAACAATTCTCCTAAACTCTTCTTTAACAATAGGGTTTTTAGAAAAATTTATCTCATCATATACATTTTTAAGTTGGCGATTCAAAGCTACATCTTTAATTAATAATTCGTCAGCACCTTGCTTTTTGGCATTCATTCTCTCAGAAACTAGTTTAGCAATTATCTCCTTAGTCTTTTTGTTTTTAACCTCTGGTAGTACTCTCATTAAAAGCAAGTCGCGCGTTTCAAGTACTTTAACTAATGTTTCAAAATTGGCTTCAACTTCATTATATTCTTTAAAGACAGTAGTTGATATTAAAATATATAGAAATACAATAATTAATAAAATTATTCCTAATACCATACACTCTATCACCAACTTTATTTTACCCTAAATACAAAAAAAGTGCCACAGATTTCTCTGTGGCACAATTTTTACTGGATCGGGATAAGATACTGAGTATGAACATACCCATATACTTCGTAGCCATTATACGAAACAATCACGGTAGAAAAGTATCCGCCCCACTCGGAAACTTCAACATAGTCTCCATTGTGGAGGTACATAAATGGGTCAGTATTGTCATTTGCCTGCGGACGAACTGCAAGGGTATTACAATTAACCAAGGCATAAAGAGCAACGTTACCAAAATTGACTCCTGTCTCAGGATAATTGAAATAGTAGTTACCTCCGTCAGACGGTGCAACAAAACCGACACCGCCAACGTTTTCCTGAACCTGAACACAAAGCCAATCCTGACCATTGTAATAGAAATGATCAAGAACAATAAGCTCTGTATCCTTTACTTTTTCAGCAACAGCAAGAGAAGAACCCGGGAAAGCCCAAAATTTTGTCGACTTGGTAAGTACGATAGTTTCCTGGTTTCCAACCCGAAGATACCAACGTGCGACATAACCATAGTCCTTATCATTCGGGCTTTCTACATCAGCACTTTCATAAGTAACCATATAGAATTCGCCATACGTACCAATAACATCGACCACATCATGATTATGGAGAGTAGTTACAGCTTTTCCACTATAGGAAGCTGTTTCCCGGAGGGTACAACGAGTAGAAATCACAGTAGCAGGTTCAGCAGAAGCAGTGCTCAGTGCAAAGACAAGCACAAGAATAAAGCAGACAGCAAACACACCGAGAATCGCCTTTTTCATGGAACAGTCCTCCTTACTTCGTTTTGTCCTATTTGAAAATACATCTCAAAAAATATATTATGACGCCTAAAAATAGGCGATTATCAAATAAGACGGCATATTAAGAAAATTCCTTAATATATAACCATAAAATATGCCGTGCAAGTAGTATTATAACACTCACACGGCATTAAGTCAAGTTATGTAAACGTTCTAACAATTCATTAAACATTTTACCTCATCTTCGCTTAAAAATCTCCATTTTCCTCTTTCTAGGCCCTCTAAAGTAATACCATCAATCGATTCTCTCTTAAGAGTTATTGTTGAATAACCAATTGCTTCAACCATTTTACGAACTTGTCTATTTTTACCTTCATGAATTTCAATTTTTAGCCTAGAAATATTATTCGTCTTATCTTCTAGTAAGACTTCAACTTTTGCTGGAGACGTTGTAAAATCATCTATTCTAACTCCATTTCTAAGTTTTTCAAGTTCTTTATCTGAAGGAATTCCTTTAACTTTAACAACATATGTCTTTGACATTTCATGGCTAGGATGAGTTATTTTGTTAATGAACTCTCCATCGTTAGATAATAGCAATAAACCGGACGTATACATGTCTAGCCTTCCAACTGGAACTACTCTTTCATGGATACCTTTTATAAGTTCCATAACAGTTGAACGACCTTTTTCATCATTAACAGTTGTAACGTATCCAACCGGCTTATATAACGCAATATATACCTTCTTTTCTGGTTTTAACTCAATATTTTTATCTCTAAATTCTATTTTATCTACAAGTGCATCCACTTTTGTACCAGGTTCTGTAACAATATCTCCATTTACTTTCACCTGACCATTTGCAATTAATTCTTCACATTTTCGTCTTGAGGCAATTCCACATTCTGCTAAATATTTTTGCAATCTAACTGTCCCCATAATTCCTCCTTACTATAACAGCAATGATTAAATTATTCTTTTATATACTTCTAGATACTCTTGAGCAGATTTCCCCCAAGAATAATCAAGACTCATAACACGTTTTTGTAATTCTTTCCACTCTTCTTTATTATTATATTCTTTTAAAGCAAGATTTATAACTTCAATAAGGTCTTCAGGATTGTTATTATAAAATGTAAAACCATTTCCTTTTTCTTTATTTCCTAAGAAACCTATAACTGTATCATTTAGGCCACCAGTTTTTCTAGCTATAGGAATCGTACCATATCTAAAAGAAATAAGCTGTGAAAGTCCACAAGGCTCAAATACTGAAGGCATAAGGAACATATCTGAAGAAGCGTATATTCTTTTTGCTAAATTACCATCAAAAACTTCATTAACTGAAACTTTTTCAGGAAACTTTTCTTTTAATAATTTAATTCTATTGATATAGTGCTTATCGCCTACACCAAGAAATACAAATTGAATATCTTGATTTAGTAGTTCTTTAAGACTTTCAATCAAAACATCAAATCCTTTATGTTGTACAACACGAGAAATAATAGATAGCATTGGTACATCTTTAACCATTATTCCAAGCTCATTTTGCAAGCGCTCTTTATTCTTTTTCTTTGCTTCGACATTTGAAGCAGAATAATTCTCATAAAGAGCCATATCATGTGATGGATCAAATTCGTTATAATCAATACCATTTAAAATTCCAACAAGTTTTCCTTGAGCTTTCTTTTCTCTAACTAGGCCTTCATAACCAAATCCATATTTACTGTCTTGTATTTCTTCTGCATAAGTAGGACTAACTGTTGTAAGCATATCGCAATATAGCATTCCTGCTTTAGAGAAGCTAAGGTCTCCATAGAATTCAAGTTTATCTGGTCTTAAATATATATTTGGGTCAAGTCCAAGGTGGACAATGTTTCCACTATTAAACCTGCCATTATATTCCATGTTATGAGTAGTATAAACTATTTTAGCTTTATAATTCTTATATACGTCACGCATAATAACTGCAATTGGTCCTGTTTGCCAATCATTTAAATGAATAATGTCTGGTTCGAAGTCATTGATAATCTTACATGCAGCTTTATCAAAGAATGCAAACCTTTCTGCCTCGTCTGGGTGACAATACATACCGTCTCTATCAAAATAAAAACTGTTATCGACAAAATATGTGACAAGTTTCTTACCACCTACATCTTGTTCATGTTTTCTAACAATAGCATCCATAACTTTGTCGTTCATCATAATTGGATAGTCTTTGACATATTCTAATGCATAATGAACCTCTTTGTATTTAGGCGTGATAACTAATACTTCATGTCCACTCTTAACAAATTCTTTTGGTAAAGAGCCTGCAACATCAGCTAGTCCACCCGTCTTAGAATATGGTGCTACTTCAGCAGAAACGTACACAATTTTCATAATTTTCTCCTTAGTTACTTAAAGTCTTTTGTATAACTAATAATATTTTATCACAATAAAAATATGTATCAACATTATAATTTCAAATGAATTATATTTCATGAAGAGTCGATATGACTTCTTCAAAATATTTTGGAAGTGGAGCTTCAAACTCCATATATTTGTTTTTAGTTGGATGAACAAATCCTAAAATGTGACTATGTAGCATTTGAGAATCAACACCAAATGAATTCTTACCACTAGAATATGTAGCATCCCCAACGACTGGGAATCCAATATGTGAAAAATGCACTCTAATTTGATGTGTCCTTCCAGTTTTTAGGATTACTCTAACCAAAGTATACCCTTCACTATATCTTTTCATTACTTCAAATTCTGTAAGCGCTTTCCTACCTGTTTTTATAACATCCATTTTTTTACGATCTTTTTGAGACCTTCCAATTGGCATATCAATAGTACCTTTTTGCTCTTTGATTATACCCCTTACAAGGGCTATATATTCTTTCTTGGTTGTCCTATTTTTGATTTGTTCCGCAATATTTTCATGAGCAAAATTATTCTTGGCAATTACTAGGGCTCCTGTTGTGTCTTTATCAAGTCTGTGTATAATTCCTGGCCTAAATTTTCCACCAACATCAGATAGCTCTTCATCATCTTGATGACCTAAAATAGCATTAACAAGAGTACCACTATAATTTCCAGCAGCAGGATGAACAACCATATTTTTTGGCTTGTTAACAACAATAATGTCTTCATCTTCATATATGATATCTATAGGAATATCTTCTTTTGCGACATCTTTTATTTCAATTTCAATTACATCTGGAACAAAAACTTCATCATTTTCTTTCAACTTATAAGATGTTTTTACAGCTTTTGAGTTGCAAGTAATTGAAGCATTTTCTATTAACTTTTGAGCTGAACTTCTAGATAATTTTGCATCCATAGTTGAAACATAATTATCAATTCGAGTTCCAGCATTTGAACTATCAACAATATAATTCATTATATGTCTTAATTCCTTCCTAAATTATTCATTATTATTTGTTTCCTTGAATATAGAAATTCCATACTCAACAATTAACCAAATAGCACCGATGACAACTAAGCTATCAGCTATGTTGAATGTCGCAATAAATGGTGTATCTATAAAATCAACTACAAAGCCTCTATAAATTCTATCAATGAAATTGCCAATTCCGCCTGCTAAAACCAAATATAATGCAAATGATACTTTTTCTTTTTTACGCATACAAGCACAAATAAATGCAACAATTGCTACACAAATAGAACCTGTAATAATCGCCATAATAATATTAGATCCTTGAGCCAGTCCAAATACTGCGCCATAGTTATTCACCAATGTAATATTAAGCAAATTAGGAATAACAACAATACTATCTTCTATATTCATAACAGCGTTTTTAGTGATTTGATCTATAATAACTAGCATTAATACAAATACAATTAAAAGTACTTTCTTATGTATATTTTTCATATTTTCCTTTCTACATAATAGTCTTTTCAAATTTATTAATTAATTCTTCATTAGTTTTTGTTGAAGTAATAAATTTGATTAGATTATCTGTTATATTCATAACATTTGAATTAGATTCATTTAAAGATTTACGAATTTTATTAGTAAAAGCAAGTTCTTTAGGGCTAAGTAGAAGGTCATCTCTTCTAGTTCCAGATTTGTTAATATCTATAGCTGGGAAAATTCTTCTTTCTGAAAGCTTGCGATCTAGAAATACTTCCATATTACCAGTACCTTTAAACTCTTCAAAGATAACATCGTCCATACGAGAACCTGTTTCAACAAGCGCTGTAGCTAGTACAGTAATACTTCCGCCTTCTTCAATATTACGAGCAGCTCCAAAAAACTTTTTAGGATTATGAAGCGCTGCAGGGTCAAAACCACCAGAAAGAGTCTTACCTGATGAAGGCACAGTAAGGTTATATGCTCTTGCAAGACGAGTGATACTATCTAGTAAAATAACAACATCTTTTTTGTGCTCTACTAGTCTTTTAGCTCTTTCCAAAACAATTTCTGCAACTTTTGCATGATGCTCTGGTAATTCATCAAAAGTAGAATAAATTACTTCGCCATCAATAGAACGTTTCATGTCAGTAACTTCTTCAGGACGCTCATCAATTAATAGAACAATAATGACAGCATTAGGATTACTCTTTGATATAGCATTAGCAAGTTTCTTAAGCATTGTTGTCTTACCTACTTTTGGTGCTGCAACTATCATACCTCTTTGTCCAAATCCAATTGGAGCCATAAGGTCAACAATTCTCATTGAATAATCGTCTGTACCATCTTCTAACTTAATTCTACGGTTTGGAAATATAGGAGTCAAATCTGAAAAACTTGTTCTTTTGATTGCAACTTCAGGACTATCATTATTTACCGAACTAACGTAAATTAATGCAGGAAAACGTTCTCCCTCTTTAGGGTTACGAGCAATTCCTTTAAGCATATCACCTGTGCTAAGCCTAAAACGTCTTATCTGAACCGGACTTACAAATACATCCTTTGGGGTTGAAAGATAATTCTCTCCTCTTAAAAAGCCATAGCCATCAGCAAGTACTTCTAAAACTCCTTCAACTATAAAATCGTCTTTATTGTTAGCAACAATCTCTGAAGCTTGATTTAAACCTTTTGAACTAGTGTCATACGTTTTATTAATTAATGATGGTTTTTCTTTCATAGAATATTCATATGATTCATTTACTTGAGGAACTTCATTTATATTATTATTAGATTTAGACTTTTTAAGTTCTTCTAATAATAGTTCAACTATTTCCCCTTTATTTTTTCCCGACACTTTAAGACCTTTCTCTTTTGCAAGATTTTTAAGGTCAGTAAGTGACAATTGGTTTAGTTCGTCCAATAATCACACCTCCATATTAAATTTCAAACATTGGGATTTTTTTAGAATAATTTGAAACATAAAAATTAGATTTAAAAAATTTTGAATAAACATTTGTTCTGCTTTTCATTTTACAGCAAATTTTTTCATTCGTCAATAAAAATCGTTGAGTGGTCATAAGATAAATATGTATAAATAGAGCCAAAACGCAGCGGGTTAATGTTACTTTTCGAGCAACGAGGAGAAAAGTCACATTCACCCGCGACGAGATTTTGGCGATAATTTAATTATACTTTGGTGGTTCAGATTTATAGTAACTCTTATAGAACTCTTCCCTAAATTCTTGAAACCTATCTTCATCAATAGCATCTCTTACATTTTTCATAAGATTAACCAAGAAATATAAGTTATGAATAGTTAATAATCTTGCACCAAGAATTTCTCCGGCTTTTATTAGGTGCCTAATATATGCTCTAGTATAATTTCTACATGTATAGCAATCACATTCACTATCTAATGGTGTAAAGTCTTTTTCATATGTTGCATTTCTAACAACTACTTTTCCTTTAGATGTCATAGCAGTACCATTTCTTGCAATTCTTGTAGGAAGAACACAATCACACATATCGATTCCATTCATTACCGCTTCTATTAAATAATCAGGACTTCCTACCCCCATTAGATATCTAGGTTTGTCTTCTGGTAAAAACTTTGTAGTATAACCTAATATATCATACATAAGCTCAGCAGGTTCACCAACGCTAAGTCCACCAACGCTATATCCGGCAAAGTCCATGGCGACTAAATCTTTTGCGCTTTTTTCTCTTAAATCTTTAAACATTCCACCTTGAACAATTCCAAATAAACCTTGAGTATCTTTATTTTTATGAGCATCAAGTCCTCTTTTAGCCCATCTAGTGGTTCTTTCCATTGATTCTCTAGTATATTCGTATGTTGAAGGGTACGGACAACATTCGTCAAAAGACATCATAATGTCCGAACCTAGATTGTTTTGAATCTCAATAGATTTTTCTGGTGAAATAAATAGTTTTCTACCATCTAAGTGGCATTTAAACTTAACGCCTTCTTCAGAAATATCTCTTAATTTTGCTAAACTAAAGACTTGAAATCCACCACTATCAGTTAAAATTGCTCTATCCCAATTCATAAATTTGTGAAGCCCACCCGCTTCTTTAATAAGCTCATCACCTGGTCTTACAAATAAATGATATGTATTTCCCAAAATAATCTTAGCATCAATCATTTCTTTTAATTCATCTGGGGTCATTGCTTTTACTGTTGCTTGAGTACCAACAGGCATGAAAACAGGAGTTTCAATTACTCCATGTGGAGTATAAATTCTACCTCTTCTTGCACCAGTCTTGGCATCTTTTTTTATTAGTTCATATTTAATTGGCCAATCCATTCTATCAACCTTTCTTTTTTTATTAATCGCATCTGTAGTTCGGAAAAAATGGGGATGTTCCTTGTTCGAAGAACAAGGAACGTACCCTTTTTTTCGAACATAATCAACTTACTTAATAAACATTGCATCTCCAGTTCGGAAAAAACGGGGATGTTCCTTGTTCGAAGAACAAGGAGCGTACCCTTTTTTTCGAATATAATCAACTTACTTAATAAACATCGCATCTCCAAAGCTAAAGAATCGATATTTCTCCTTAACCGCAGTATTATAAGCATTCAAGATATTCTCTCTTCCAGCAAGCGCTGAAACAAGCATTAAAAGCGTGCTTTCAGGCAAATGGAAATTCGTTATCAAGCAATCTAACACTTTAAACTTATATCCTGGATAAAT
>JAEEGL015909377.1_pt1 | contig 128651 bp, 102 predicted proteins | sample 9134231 | NCBI WGS metagenome assembly JAEEGL01 (sample SAMN16246548, study PRJNA631951) | gut metagenome | biome: gut microbiome; feature: rumen; material: fiber-attached | host: Bos | place: Iran: Karaj | collected 2018-10 | reverse complement strand
CTACCTTTTCCATCTTGATACTCCTGAACTGCAGCTATGCGTTCTTCATTTGTTAGCTTACTTCCTCTTGTCACAAAATAACCCCCTTAGAGTTTTCACACTTTTGTTTTTTGTGTGTCTACTCTAAGGGGATTATATCAATGAAGCGGAGGGGCTTTGTAGACAGGCTGACGCCGCACAGCAGTGCGGCGTCTTGCTTATCAGATATTATGCGTGAACATAGTTGAGCGGATTCACATGGTTGCCCTGCGCGTTGCGGATCTCAAAGTGAAGATGCGGGCCGGTGGACTGACCTGTGCTGCCGACCGTACCGATCTGATCACCCTGGTTCACACGCTGACCGTTCAGGTTGGTCTTGATCGTCCGCAGATGCGCATAACGGGTGGTGGTACCGTCTGAATGCTCAATGATGACCCATTTTCCGTAACCGCCGCCGCAGCTGCACAGCGTTCCGTTATCATGACTGCAAACCGTATTCTGAACGCGAAGAACACCGGACTTTGATGCGACAACGGGCTGTCCTGCGATGCTGCCGTCGCTGATATCAATTCCCGTATGGAACTGATACTGATTATTAAACCAACGCTCCCCGTATCCGCTGGAAATCGTGCCGTGACCGGGAACCGGCCATGTGAATTTCTCCACCTTGGAGTTCCAGACCTCAGCCTGATTGCTCTTTCTGATGACTCTCAGTGCGCCGTCATTGCCGAGCGAGAGAATGTAAGCCTCATACGGTTTTTTGCTTGTATTGGATGCCCACAGAACAGTTTTTCCGTTATAGAGCACCAGATTGCCGTCCTGCTGCATTGCAAGGAACGCGCCGCCCTGATCGGCAGATTTGGTATCCCAGACAGGAATATCCTTGCCGTCTTTTCTGTTGTAGACCACGAAATTACCGTCGCACTGCATGATCGCACGGTAATTGAAGTCAGGCGAAGTCAGGCACTGGCTGGATCTCAGATAGCTGTTGTCAGCTGCGGTGCATTCGATCTGGCTTCTGCTGCTCCAGAGCGACTGCCGTCTGTCGTGGTGGTACACATAGAGCTCGCCTTCATTGGAAAGGCGCAGCGAAATGGAATTGGAACCCGCACCGGTTGATGATTTGGTATCCCAGATCTCGTAGGATTTGGGGCTGAGTCTGGGGGTATCAGAAAGCACCAGCTTGCCGTCATTCTGCATGGTCAGTCTGAACGTATGGGTTGAGTAATTCGTTGCAACACCGGTGTTCGACTGCCAGATCACACGGCTGGCTGCGGTATCGTACAGGCGAAGATTTCCGAGTATGGTCAGCGTCAGCACATATCTTCTGTTCGGAGAGTACCAGGTCTGGGCGCTGGAGCCGGAAGAATATGCGGATGCATTTGCTGCCAGAACGAGCGTATCCTCCGTATATTTATCGGATCTTGCACTTGCTGTGATGCTGAACGCATCAAACAGTGAAGCATTGCGGTTCATCAGTGCATCCGGGGCAGCCGTGCCGGTAGCCAGCATTGCAGCAGACATCACTGCCGCAGCGGTTTTCTTCATAAAACGATTCATTGCGTTGTCCTCCGTTTTTGTGGTGTGTTTGATGAATGATGATTACGTAATGTATTACCCGGGTGTGATTATTATAGCCTCCCCTGCCCCGAAAGTCAATCTTTTCGGCGGCAAATCGCCTTTTCTAACGATTTCGCATGATTTTGTGACCGGATTGTGTCAACTTCCGGTATAATTAAGTTTACAAAATGTATATTATCTGAATCAATCATCCGGTCATGCGCATAAGAAAAAAGGCGCGCTTTTTGATCCGGAGGCATCTCCGGAACGCGCTGCATGTACGCGAATGATACACCCGCAATGCAACTCACCGCCGAAAAAATACAACTTACCCGCTCCGGAGTGCAGCTTACTGAAATCCTATTGACTTTCGGGGCAATATTATTATATAATCATGCGTGACCGGACATAACGGTTCCGGTCACAGAAAAGATACAGCAATGATCATTCCATTACGGCCCCCGGCCGGGTTCTGTCAAAAGCAGGAACCGGCAAATATCATAAATCTATTTTATCAGGAGGATGACCACATGAAACACAAAAGACTTTCCGCACTGCTGACAGCGGCACTGACAGGCATATCCGCCGCTGCAATCCCCGGCGCAATCCCGGCTGCGCCCGCCGAACCCGCCGCCTGCATCACTGCACATGCGGCAAACGGAGAAAATCCGGGCGAATACCATAATTGCTCCACTTATGTTGGTGGATACGAGATCCGATACAACTACTACGATAATTCAGACGAAGTCACGATCAGCAAGATTGACGGCGGACCGCACGGAAGCGGGCCTCTTGTCATCCCGCAGAAACTTGCGAACAGAAACGTAACAAGGATTGACGGCAGAGCAGCCCTCGGAAAGTGTATTCAATCGATTAAACTGCCGAATACCGTCAGGGTGATCCGCGGCTATGCTTTTGCCGGCTGCTCGGCCACAACAATCGAGCTGTCAAGTGCGCTGACGGAAATCGAAGCGTATGCGTTTCAAGGCTCAAAGATACAGAATATTATCATTCCGGAAGGTGTGACGTATATTAACGGCTCGACATTTTCAGACTGCAAAGATCTGAAAACTGTTTCTATGGCAGGTGTGACAACAATCGAGCAAGGCGCATTTGACGGTTGTTCCGCCCTGACAAGCATCACGATACGTGAAGACTGCGTCCCGAAAGGATGCGACTGTTCATGCCTGTTCAAAGACAGTCCGGATATTGATACGATCAACGGACATACCATTATTTCTGAGGCGGCGGACGAAAACGGGCGCACCTATCCGGTGCTGGATCCGCAGGTCCGCGGCATCGTTCAGAAGTTTTTCTGGAACTGCGAAGGTACGAATTTCGTCAGCGATTACTGTGACCGTCTTTGCCGTTACGTTGTCAGCACGGAAACCGATCCGTGGATGAACGATGCACTGAAAGCGCGGCAGCTGCATGACTGGCTGATCCGGCACTGCACACCGAATAAAGTGGCTCCGAAAAGAACGAACGATATGCTGTATTCGGCAGTTTTCCTGAGCTACGGCACAAGCGAAAACGGCGTCGGAAAAGCCGTATGCTCCTCTTACGCCAAGGCCTATACCATGCTGCTGAGCGCTGCCGGAATTGAATCCTATGTGATCAACGATGTGCAGTATCCCGGCTATGCATGGAACATGGTCAAAATCGGAACCGGCAGCACGGCACAGTATTACGAGGTCGATACCTACCGGGAAGACGAAAAGAATGCGCATTACGGTTATTTCCTGAAAAGCGATTCCGAGATGACGGCTCTTCACCAGAGTTACAGCTTCAATACACTGCTGGCCTGCGCATACGAACACGAACTGCTGAATATGTATACCGAAGATTATGAAACGCTTGCCGCACAGTGCGGCAGCTCCTATCCGGACGTCAACGGTGACGGCATCCTGGACTATGACTTTGATCTGGACGGCGCTGCCTTGCAGGGTTCGGACTGGAACGAGTATAACGGAATGATGCAGTTCTGCTTCGGACTTGGCAGCGTGGAGTATATCAACACCAGAATGTCAGAGGTGTTCTCCTATCTCTGTGAGAGCCACATGAACTACTATGATTACATGGCCGCAGCCGCACCGTCCAGCGTGACCGTACACGAAGGAGAAACCGTGCAGCTCAAGGTGACGCTGTTCGGCGACGATCTGCTGTATCAGTGGTGGGCCCGTCCCAGAGGCTCTTACAGCGTCTGGCAGTACGGCGGCTCAGATACAAACACGCTGAATCTGACCGCAAGCAGCCATATGAACAATCTGGAATACTGCTGCTGGATCGGAAATAAAAACTGTTTCAGCCTCTATACTTACCCCGTCACGGTCACGGTGATCTGATGCGCATTTGCCTTCACATCTGAATCTGCATTAAACAAGGAGAGCTGAACCGATCAGCTCTCCTTTCTGTTGATTGAAAAAGCCCCTCTGCAACGCAGAGGGGCTCATTATGCATATGATCGGGCGAAAACGGATCAATTCAGCGCTTCCGGTGATTCCGCAGGTGCCCATTCAGGTATAAATACTCTCAGGGTTTGACTCTCGAGCGTCGTATCATACAGCACATACTGATCACCGGTCAGCATCATCATAATATACTGATCGTCAGCCCAGAAATTGAGAAGCCGGCTTTCCTCACGCTGTTCATCAAAGTACCGGCTATACGCAAATCCTTCTGTATCGATCCCCCCGTATCTTCTTTCCATTTTGCTATTCATTCCCACGATATCATCTATTTTTTTATCTTCTATGTACACAACGAAAAATGGCTGTTCTCCGCACAGGAACGCATATTCTAAGGTTTCACCCGGCATCAACCATACTTTCCCTGTCCAGACAATATCATGCAATATCACGTTGACCGCGAAATATTGCCGCTGTACAGAACCGTTTTCATCCGCACTCGAAAGCAGAATATAGAGCGTGCTGCTGTTGAGCGCCATATGCTCCACATGATTGCCGGAGCCGGAGAATTCCGTGCATGTTTCTGTGGTGCCGTCCGCCTGAATCCGGACGATCTTGCAGTCATTCCCTGCCGCGGACACAACCGCATAAACGCTGCCGTCCGTACCGCGCAGAAAACGGTCATAACGGAATCCGTCCGCCAGCCAATGCACGCTGCCGTCCGTGCCGCAAACGGCCGTGACGGTGCTGCCTGCACCCTCCATGGTGATCAGATACGCTGTATCCGTCATTTTCACTGCGTTTTTGAATACAAATTTGCTGCTGTCCTGTCCGTCCTTCAGCATCTCACCGGTCAGGGTGAAGAAAGGCGCATCCGGATGGGAACCGTCATTTTCCAGCAGATACAGGCTTTGTCCGTCTGCATAGAGGAACCCGCCGCAGTCGTCATACAGCACATGAGAATAAAACTGTGCAGCCTCTGCGGGCATGTCGTAATACATCACCTGATGTTCAGAAAAACGGTCTGCATAGGATGCACCGCCGTTGATATACACGAGGGTGTCGTCATACAGAATATCCTTGGTTTCGTCCGCGCCGTCCTTGCGGCAGCGGAGTACATGCAGCTTTCCTTTTCCGCCGAAGAAATTGGTATCAGGCTTCGGCTGATCCCTGAGGATCTCCTCCCAGGTGATGTCCTTTCCGGCGACCGTTTTCTGCGTGTAATATTTCAGAATATTCTGCGCATCATCGACAGAAAGCGTACTGTCGCCGTTGACATCTGCGGCCTTGTGCTGCCGCGCCGTCAGTTCCGTGTCAAGGCCTGCAACGCGCTGGGTATACGCTTTCAGCGTCAGCTGTGCATCCTCCACGCTGACCGCGCCGTCTTCATTGATGTCGCCTGGCAGATACGGAGCAGGTTCTTCCGCTGCAAAAGCACTGAACGTGCTGCCCGAAAGAAGCAGCAGTGCGGCGAGCATTCCGGTCGTCTTTCTCATTGCATTTGTCATAATCATGTCCTCTCATTCTCAATGTCACAACTTACGGATGGATGATTGGTTGGGATATATATTAGCACATTTCTTTTCCCTTGTCAATATTCTCCATAAAATTTACAAGCAATTCACAGTTGTGAAGCATTATTGCATGAAAAGGCAATATAATTTCAAACAGGCTTCCCGCAAAAAATAAAACGGGCGCTCCTTTTTGCGGGAGCGCCCCATTATAAATCATCGCGCAGTGATGCCTCTTACCATGTCCAGTCATTCCAGAGGCGGCCTGCTTTGGATTTCAGCGAGTCGCCGCGCTGCTTCAGCGTTTCATTCGACGCAGCGACCACAATCAGCACTAGACCGGTCAGCAGCAGATACACCCACCACTGCCTGCCGTCCGTCAGCTTCATGTGCATATATGCGCCCGTCAGCAGCAGCGAAATGCCGCCCAGCAGGAACCACTTCTTCTGCCGCACATAGAACGACGCGACAAACAGGATCAGTCCGACGGCCAGAACCGTCAGCAGGTCAGCCGGATTCTCCGAAACCGCTGCGCCGATTCCCAGCCGCAGCATCGCGTAACAGCCGATGCCGAACAGGAACAGCCCGCCGGTTTCCTTTCCGTACAGCTTCCGGATGACCAGACCGAAGCCGACCAGCGGCAGAATATGCAGCTTGCCCGCAAAATACGTGTCCTTGACATCCAGCACCGGCTGGAGCCAGAATGCGACCGTTCCGCACGCCGCTGAAACCGTCTGAATGATCCGTTTTGTTTTCGGATCGTCGGTCATGCTGACAAAATGCAGCAGATAACCTGCGAGCATCACCGGAATAAAGAACACCATCCAGCGCTTCTGCTCTGCGGTATACGTGATGCCGTTCAGGTCAAAGAGCACGGCAATCAGCCAGAGCGGGATCATGCCGCCGAAGAACGTCAGGCTCCACGACCGCCGCTGTGCATACTGTGATTCCCGCAGCACGATTCCGAGATACGGGAACAGCACGGTCAGCACAAGCATTCCGATCAGCAGGATCGCAACGTCTGTATCCTCGCCCTTGTTTACGTGCACACGGAGCGATTCCAGTGCGACTAGCAGTGCGGTCATACAGATACACGGCGTCGCAATATGCGTGCGCTTCGTTGCAAACCACGCCGCGGCACAGACCAGCAGCGTATACAGGAAGCAGAACGGCGCCCATTCGTAACCGTGCAGGCCGAGCAGGCATACCGACAGCAGGAGTGCGCATATCGGTGCCGCAGCATCCATGACCGATGCGACCGCGTCCTTGCCGACGAACAGCACCATGCGCTTGCCGATTGCAGCCGCGAGCAGGCTCAGCACCAGAATCCATACACAGGTGACCATCAGGACGGTGAAATTCGATTTGCCGTGGAAGAACAGGTCACGCATGGCATAGAATGTCGTTTCCATTGCCATGATCAGCAGCGCCGTGAACGAAGCCGCAGAGAGCTTCTTGAAGCCGCGGTTGGCGGACATGCGCCAGAGCATAAACGCAAAGACAATGCAGACGGCCTGATACAGCACAAACCATTTTCCGATTCCGAGGCCTTTTGCAAAGAATCCCGCGGCGAGCGGCGGCAGGACAGATGTGCAGAACAGCGTCCGGCGGACACCGTGGAACTGCCGCTTTGTCGTGCAGTAAACCGCCCAGCCGATTGCGGCGGAAATCACCGCCCAGCCGAACACGACGGCAGGCTTCGGCACCCGCATAAGCGAGGCTGCCGCACAGAACAACGCCAGCGGAGAAAGCACCGCAAAGCAATACTGCTCCGGCTTCTGCGTATCATGCACGAGCGACAGCGCCGTATACAGCGGGACAGTTGCGAACAGCACGCCCCATGCGCACCATTTCCACATCTCGGCGGTATCGGCGAGCGGGAGATTTGCGCCAATCATTGCAAACACGCCGCCGATCACCGAAAACAGGTCGGATACAAAGCAGCGGTGCTTTTTGGTAACTGTGAACACCGCAAACAGCAGGAACATCGCGCCCGCGAGCAGCAGCAGCTCGATGCACGGATCCTTTTTATGATAAAACAGCTCAACCAGCGACAGCGCTGCGGTTCCGCTCAGAAACGCAATCAGCCAGCTGACAGCTGTCCCCGGCCTGCTGTGCGAGGCATACAGCCAGCCGAACAGCAGAATCACGGTCACTGCAATCACAATCGCATTGGGGTGTGCTATATCGAACAGCTGGAAGACACCCGCAGCTGCCGACAGGGAAAACGCTGCGTAGAACACGCCGTTTTTGATCGTTTCCGGCGGGAGCTTGGCCAGATACAGAATCATGAACAGCAACGCACCGGCTGCGCAGATCAGCGCGGCAAAGCTGCCCACATTTTCACGAAGAACCTCTCCGGTCTGCGCATCCGTCACACGGATCAGCGACATATAGAGCGGACGCATCAGCATTCCGAGCCCCAGCAGCGTATAGCCCGCAACCGGCACCATGATCAGATCCTTGATCTTATCTGTGATGACCGGCGCTGCCAGTGCCGCGGCAATCAGGAAGAACGCGCATGCATACAGCGCGGTCAGGCTGCGGCTGCTCAGCTCCTGTGTAAAGCAGACGAGCGTCAGCACCGCGGAAATGCCGGTAAAGCATCCCGCAAGCGGCACCGGAATATGATTCATCGGAATACGCATACGGCTTCGCAGCCGCGGTGCGCCGTAGGTCAGCAGCGGCGCGGGAAGCGCGGCCATCATCACAAACACCGCCATGGCAACCGGCGTCCATGTGCGCGACGGCATACTGATCTGCTTTGCAAGGCCGCCCGCTGCAAAATAATACGCGAGCACACCGCCGGTCACGGCGGCAATGCCCCAGCCGAGCTGCCGGTAGGAATGCGCCGCAATCGCGGCAATCGGTACAAAGGATGCAAATGACAGTGCAATCAGCAGCATGTTATCCGCGCCGGTCAGATGGGATCCGAGCAGCCCGAAATAACCGGCCGCCCAGACGGAAATCGGCAGAAACACCGCGCCGAGCGTAAAGAACGCCATGCCGGTGCGTTTCAGATTCCATGCGCGTTTCGCCAGCGCCGAGGCGCCGAAGAACAGTACGCTGCCCGCTGCAAGCGTCGCCAGCTTGCCGAACGAGCCCATCGTATCCCACTGCGAACGGACAAAAATCAGTCCGGCAATGATAATCAGCGCAACGCCGACGGAAAGCATTACAGAGATGGCGGAAATGTGGCTGCCTTCCTCTGCGGATGCCGCAAACACAGGCGCATGATCCGGGGCAGCGGCGGGCTGCGCCGTCTTTTCCGCAATCTCCGCGGCAGCCTGTGCCGGGACAAACACCGCCGCGGTATCCGCAGCAGATTGTTTCTCTTCTTCATCCGATACAGCAGCTTCGACGGTTTCAGCAGCTGCCGTTACGGCCTCTGCTGCGGAAGATTCCACAGGAAGAACCGGAACAGGCACCGGTTCGCCGTTCAGCTCAGCCTCCGCAATTTCCTTTGCGCGGGCGGCAGCGGCCTCTACGGAGAGCTCCGGAGCATACGCGGGCGGCAGCATTTCTGTGCTGCCCTGTACAGGCGGTGCCGGAATCTGCTGTACGCCCGTACCAGGCTGCTGCGGCGGCCTGAGCCCTGCCGCATACAGATCCGCATCCCCGATGCGTTTCTCACTGTGCAGATGATACAGGATCATCTTTTTTCTTCGGTCTTTCTTACTTACGATTGCCAGAAGGATCCCGAGCGGGATCGGCGCAATCAGCCACGCGATGATCAGGACAACAACGCCCTCCAAGACACACACCCCCTGTTCCGGAGCCGTACTCCTCCGAATTTATTATATTTTTCATTATAGCACAATCGCACCAAAAAAGCAAGCATTTTCGCCCGCTTCAGGCTGTCGATAAAGCGGTATCTCCGATGGATTGATCATGGGGCTCCGCCCCATACCCCGCCAAAGGGATCAATCCCTTTGGAATCCCGCGATATTATAATCAATGCAAATACATCGTTTTCACCACAATAGGCTTCACTTTAAGGAGGGGATTACGAAGCAAGCTCAAAGCGAAGCGGGCGTGAGTCCCTCATTTTGAATCCATCGGAGATACCTTTTTTTCCCAAAACTGAAACGGGCGCTCCCGCAAAGAGAAGCGCCCGTTTTTTTGCTGCGTATGGTAAGATTTCATGCCTGCAAAGCAGACGGGAGCCTGTTCGCAATCCGCGGGAGGCGCATCTTACCACCAGCCGCCGCCGCCCCACGGCCAGCCGCCGGTTTGTCCGCCTGTCTGCCCGCTGACCGGCCAGGTTTCAGCAACCTGGCCGCAGGAGCCCTCCTGCACCGTGACGGTGCATTTGCCGTCCGCAATATTGGAAATCTCAACCGTCACACCGGGATCCACTGTCAGTCTGCCGTCATCGTCATACCACTGGAAGCCTGCTGCGGCGCAGTCGATTTTGCTGCCCTTCCGGAACAGTCCGTGGTCGGGATCCACAAGACGCAGAATCCGCTGTCTGAGATTGCTGCTGTCGTAATATTTGCCGTAATTGTTCCACTTGAATTCAGGTCCCCACCAGCCGTTGCAGACCTCCGCATCACAGTGCAGAATCCGCACGCCGCTGCCCTCGAACATATCATAGACATAGCTGCCGGAGAAGCCGCGCTCGTTGTTCCCGGTATCCGTGATGTATTCCAGAATGAAATACTCGCTCAGATACCCGTTCAGATCCCCGCGCGGAATGAGAATGCAGCCGGGCGCCTTCTGAGAGGATTCCAGCACATAGGTCTGCGTGCCGCCCTCATACACATGCACGTCCGACGTTTCGTACCAGCCGTACATCAGCTTATCGAATGCGGTCATATCGCCCATGGCCTCGTCCATCATGGCGAAGCCTGCCTCGCCGGGCAGTCCGTCGCCGTCGCCGATCGGGTTCTCATAATAATAGTAATCCGGAATGCCCATTGCGTGGCCGAGCTCATGCACCCATGTATCGTTGAAGCCTGCGCGGTCATCGAGCGGCCACGCGCCCATGCAGATGTTGCCCGCCTTGATCTGGTCAAAGCGCTTGTTCCCGCCGTATTCATAGGAACACGGCCACCACGGGCTGTCGTAATCCATATCCGGGTTCGCCGCCGCAGGTAGCGACAGCAGGAATGTATCCAGCACACGGTCCTCGTTCCCGTCATACATTGTATAGCTGATCTGCGCGTCCATCTCCGCCATGACCTCATCGACCAGCGTATCCGTATCCTTTGAATATGTTTTCAGCGGATACTTTGCGGTGTATTTGTAGACATCGCCGGTCAGATGCAGTCTGCCGTAGGATGCGCGTTCGTAATACGCCGTGATGCTCTCCAGCGGATAGGCTCTGCTCTGATCCCCGGATTCCGAAGCGAATACCATCCGGTGAATCTCCTCCACGGAATAGTCCCTTTCGTTTTTGCAGTCCGGGAAATCCACGGAAACCATGAGGATTTTCTGCGTACCGACCGAGCCGAGCGTCGGATTCACCGCGAGCACCGGCGGCGCAATCAGCTCCTCCTCTACCTCCGTGATCTGATAAAACGGACGCGGCTCCTTCTGCTCCAGCATCAGCCGTTTCAGCACGGTCAGATCGCGTGCGTCCAGCACCTCGTCCTCATGCAGATCCGCAAGATTCCAGCAGGACGGCAACTGAACCGAACCGGGCTGCACAAGATCGTCCCGCAGCAGCACCGCATCTGAAATGCCGACTGTTTCGTCGCCGTCCAGATCTCCGTAGTATCCGAGCAGCTGCTGTTCCGTGCGCGCAGCAGCCGTCAGCCCGGAAACCGGCATCCATGTCAGGAGGGCAGCTGCCGCCGTCAGTCCGGAAAGCAACCTGCCTGTCTTTTTCGTTAATAATGTCACCTTTCATACCTCCTTGATCGGATTATATATTCAGTATAACGGTTTCTGCGCCTGATGTCAATGTGTTTTTTGATAAAATCGCTGTCAAAAGCTGTAAAAAAGGCAAATCTTAATGAAAATTTCATCATTATGCACCAAATCCGCTCCTTCATAAATATTTCAGGATGCGCGCACTTTACTTTTTCGGAATTTTGTGCTATACTGTAAGAGTATTACTATGTCCGGGAGGTCGTTCCTTATGGAAATCTATCTGAATAACGGGCACGCCTTTCCGGTTCCGGTCGCGGTCGCAGATCATCTGCTCGGGCTCGCAAGTCACGATCAGCTCAAGGTGCTGCTCTATGTGCTCTGTCACGCAAATGAGCCGCTCACGCAGGAGCAGGTCGCAAAGAGCTGCAAGGTGCAGCCGTCCGCGGTCGAGGAGGCGCTCATCTTCTGGCAGGATGCCAATGTCCTGCTGACGGCGCCCGCGGTTCCGGCAGTCGGCCTGCAAAAGACAGCTGCCGCACCGCAGCAAAGCCCCGTGCCGCCCGCTGCCCCGCCGCAGCAGAATCCGGCGCCTGCGAAGCCTGCCGCACAGGTGCAGAGCAGCAGCCGTCCGCATCTGATGCCGGGCGAGATTGCCGAACGCATCAAAAAGAACAGGGCGCTCGCTGAGATGTTCCGCACCGCAGAGCAGTTTGCGCGCAGAACACTCAATCACACCGAGCAGGAAAGCCTGATCTGGATGCATGAATATCTCGGGCTTCCGCCGGACGTCATTCTCATGCTCGCATACTATTGCGCACAGACGGACTGTTTCAGCGTGCGCTATATGGAAAAGATTGCAGTCGAGTGGCAGGAGCGCGGCATCACCACACATCAGCTTGCGCAGGCGGATATCACCCGGCGCGCTGAGGCGCGGAGCTATACAGGAAAAATCATGACGCTGTTTCAGATGGATCGCAGACCGACCGCGAAGCAGCAGGAATATATCGACGGCTGGCAGAACAGCGGCTTTTCCCTTGATCTGATTGAGGTCGCTTATGAAAAGACACGCGACAAAAAAGGCGATAAGCTCAGCTTCAGCTATCTGAACGGTATTCTCCGGAAATGGGAGGCATCAGGCATCCGCACACCGGAGGCTGCCGCGCAGGAGGATGCGGCTTACTATGCAGCCAGGCAGCAGAACGCAGCGGACTCCGCTGCGGCAAAAGGAACCGGCAAAGCAGCGGGTTCCTCGATAGATATGGACGAGGTCGAAAAGCTCATGAATCCGCTCTGAGCCGCGGCGTCGGTGAAAGGACGGGAATCAGAGCATGATGCAGGAGCAGATCTACGCGCAGGCCATTGATACAATCCGCGCGCGGCGCCGTGCCGCACAGGAGCAGCAGGAGCAGCGGACAGACCGCATCCGGCAGGAAATTCCGGAAACCGCAGAGCTGGAACGGCAGCTCCGTTCCGTCTGCATGGACATCGCACGCCTGATCGGCTCCGGACAGTGTGCGGAACAGATCCGCGCGATTGAACAGCAGAGCAGCGAGGCGGACGCCATGCTCAGAACCCTGCTGACAGCCCACGGCTATCCGGCGGATTATCTGGATCTGCATTACACCTGCCCGCTGTGCAGCGACACCGGCTTTGTGAACGGCAAGCCCTGTACCTGCCTGGAGCAGGAAATCGGCCGCATCAGCGCGGAAGAGCTGAATCAGCATTCCCGCTTAGCGCTCAGCAGCTTTGAAACCTTTTCCATGCAGTATTACAAAAAACTGCCGGAGGAGCAGTATCAGGCGATGGAGCAGAACCTCTGCTTTTGCAGACAGTATGCCGCATCGTTTTCGCCGTCGGTGCAGAACAATATTCTCATGCTCGGCAATACCGGCCTCGGCAAGACGCATCTTTCCCTTGCCGTCGCGTCCGTGCTGCTGCAAAACGGATTCAGCGTGATCTACGATTCCGCGGGCAGCATGCTGCACCGGCTGGAGCAGGAGCATTTCGGCAAACGGGACGGCAGCGATACGCTGGAGCTGCTGCTTTCCTGCGACCTGCTGATTCTTGATGATTTCGGCACGGAGTTCGACACCAGCTTCACCCGTTCCATGATCTATACGATCATCAACAGCCGGATCAATGCCGGAAAGCCCATGATCATCAACACCAATCTGACGTCAGGCGAAATCAAGGAGCGCTACGGCGACCGGATTCTTTCCCGGCTGCTGTTTGCCTCGAAGATTCTGCATTTTTACGGAAAGGATATCCGGATACAAAAAAGAGCACAACAGAACAGAAGCTAGGAGGCTGAGGACATGAACGAAATATCCCTTCAGGAGATCAACCGTCTGGTACACGACACCCCCGAGCTGTTTGTCATCGACGCGGAAGCAGCATACGACAAGCAGCTCCGCGACCTGGCAGACGATATCTGCCGCCACGCCAAGGAGCGTCCGATCACACTGATCGCAGGCCCCTCCGGCTCCGGAAAAACCACAACTGCATGCCGTCTGGAGCAGATTCTCGATGCTGCCGGCTTTGAAGCACATACGCTCTCTATGGATGACTACTACGCCGACGGCACGCGCAATGCGGACATCGTCGATCAGTTCGGCAAGCCGGACTATGAATCGCCCCTGCGGCTTGACACCGATTTGCTAAATACGCAGCTGGAACAGCTGGCCCGCGGTGAGGAGGTCGAGCTGCCGCGCTTTGATTTTGCGGCACAGAAGCAGCTGAAATCCGGCAGAACGCTCCGCCGCAGACGCAATGAGCTCATCATTATGGAGGGCATCCATGCGCTGAACCCGGACGTCACCGGCGATACGCACAGCATTGCGAACCGGATCTACCTCAGCGTGCGCACGCGCATTACGCTGGAGGAAACCCGGCTGCATCCGTCTTTGATCCGCTTTGCACGCCGCCTGATCCGCGACAGCCGCACCCGCGGCCGTTCGCCGGAGGAATCCTGCGAGATGCTCAGCAGCATCTCCAGAGGCGAAAACCTGTACATCATGCCGTATAAGCATCTGGCAGATTATGAGCTGGATACCTTTATGAGCTATGAGCTCTCTGTGTATCAGCCGATTCTGCTGGAAACCGTCCGCACGCTGGCTGATGCTGCCGCGCCGGAAACCGGCATTCCGCTGCTCCGCAGGCTGCTTGAGCAGCTTGAACCGCTGGACAGCGAATGGATTCCCGAGCAGTCGCTCGTGCGGGAATTCATCGGCGGGTCGCTTTTCACAAGCTGATGCCCGCGCCCTTTGCGGTCTGCTTTTCCGGTCACAGGCCTGAGAAGCTCCCGACCGGCGCACCGCTCCGCATGATGCAGAGCCTGCTGTACAGCGAAATCCGCGCAGCAATTCTGGACGGCGCGGATACCTTCTATGCCGGAACCGCCAGAGGCGTCGATCTCTGGGCAGCGGAAATGGTGCTGCACTTCCGGCGGCACTTTCCCGGACTGAAGCTGATCTGCGTGCTGCCCTTTGCAAAGCAGGGCGCGCATCTTTCCGGCATGGCACGGTACCGCTTTCAGACCGTGCTGAACGCCGCAGACAGCATCGTCTGCATCTGCGACAAATATCAGAGGGACTGCTTCACCAGACGGAACCGTTACATGGTCAGTCAGAGTCAGCGGCTCATCGCGCTGGTTGCAGATATGCACTCCGGCACCGGCCAGACCATCCGCATGGCCAGGCAGGCCGGTCTGGAGCTGCGGGTGCTCACCGCAGAGCTTGCCGGAAAACAGGACAAGCCCGCGCATCCGTATTTTTCGTTTTAATGGCAACGCCGCGCAGGGGCTGTGTACGGGCTGCAAATGCAGATCGTATGCCAAGCCGGAAACGTGGGCCCTGCGCGGCGATGCCGGCCAAATCCCACACATTCTATCAACAGGAAAGGAGCAGCAGCCCCTGTGCTGATGCACATGCTGCGAACAATCATGACAATGAGCAAGGCCTATGCGCGGCGCCGCCGCGGTCCCAAGGCGGGCAGCACTGCGATTCCGTTTATGATCACGATTCTGATTTCGCTGATCGTATTCGGCGCTGTCGCACTCTACTTCTACAACAAAATGACTGCAAAATCCCGTGAGTTGTCTGTGATGCAGGGAAAAACCGCGCGAATCTGCGAGGATGATATCAATACCATGCTGTTCGTGCTGGATCCCGATGCAGAGAACCGGAAGAACGCCGTCATGATTCTGCATTTTGATCCCGTGCGCAAGCTGATGTGGTGCATCGGCATTCCGCTGGAGCTCCAGGTCGAGCTGAACGGCCGCACAATGACGGTCGGCGCATGCTACGACAACCACGGCATCGTGCAGCTCAAATCCGCACTGTCCCAGACGCTCGGCGAGCAGGTTGACCGCTATATGCAGCTCAACACATTCAGCTTCAAGACGCTGGTCAACTGCTTCGGCAACCCGAAGTGTACCGTCGAGATTACGGACGACGGCCTGAATAAAACCGCCACGCCGATCACGCTGGACTTTGATCAGTATGAAACGCTCCTCACCAGCAACGCCTATCCGCAGGAGGCAGAGCGCTGCACCAAGATCGGTCTGTCCGTTTCGATGCTGCTGAACGAGTGCATCAGCCCGGAGGGTACCCGTGATCCGGATGAGCCGACCGGCGGCGAGCGCGTCGCAAACAACCTTGAGGATTACTTCAACAATATCATCAACGTGGTTGATACGGATGTGACGGCTGTGGATTTTGAAAACCACAAGCACGCAATCAGCTACATGTTCAAGTATGCAATGGCACCTGCAAGATGCATCAGCCTGGCATGTGACCAGCAGCCGGACGGCACGCTGACCATCAATGCACTCAAAATGGAGGAGATCAAGTCCGCATTTGAGCATGCAAAGCTGCCGGAGGGCTCCTACACCGGCAAAGAGGATGACGGCGGAAAATCGGGCGGCGAGTCGCTGCGTGAAATGGAACCCGCAGCACCGGGCGAAACGGCTCCGAGGTCGCAGGAGGAACTGCCTGCTGATGTTCTGCCGGAGGAGGATGACACGGATACGGAGGGTGAGGCCGATATGGCGGACGATCCGCTGGCCATCGACGCCCCCGCAGACATGAACGCCCCGGCGGAGTAAACGGCTTCTCCGGCGGATGCCGGAATCCAGAATAAAACACAGGAGGCGCTGACGGAAATCGCAGCGCCTCTTTTTTCCGCAAACTGTCAATCTCTCACAAAAAAGAGGGGGCAGAATGCCGCCCGCATCAGAAACATGTCGATTTCTGCGAAAGCACTTGCTTTTTTCCTGATTTTATATTACAATATAAGGTGAAATTCTCTGTTTGATTATGCATCGCAAAGGACGGTACGGGAATTATGGCGAAAGCAAGACGTCAAAGCAACAGTAATAATTATGTCACACTCGGATTCCGGGTGCTCATTCTTGTCATTATCGCGCTTCTGCTTGCAAATTCCGCACGCAAGAAGCTGGAGAAGGTTGTCACGGACGAGCAGTACCCGACAGCCGCAGAGCAGTATACGCAGCTGAAGGCGCAAAAGGGCAGTATCCGTGCGCTTGCTGCCATGCTGACCGGCAAGGGCGAATCTGCCGATGATACGGATGACAGCCGCCTTTCCAAGCGCCTGAACGGCGCACCGGAGATTGCCTCGGTCAAGCTGCGTGCAGAGGTGAAGTCCGCTGATGAGGCAGAGGAATCTGCAACCGAGCTGATTGACGTGGAGGGCAGATACTTCCGCGGCAAGCTGCTCCGGATCACCGACCCGTCGCGCGTGTTCATCGGCGTATCCGGCAAGCTCGGCGGAGAGGAGCCCGGCAAAAAAATCGAGGATATCGTCAAAAAATACGGTGCAGTCGCGGGCGTCAACGCAAGCGGCTTTGATGATCCGAACGGCCTCGGGAACGGCGGCACGCCGCTGGGTCTTGTCATTTCGCAGGGTGAATGGCAGTTCGGCTATGACTGGATGACCTATGAAGTCGTCGGATTTGATAAGAAAAACAAGCTGCACTGCGGCTATATGACCGGCAGACAGGCGCGCGAGCTCGGGCTGCGCGATGCCGCCAGCTTCGGCCCGATCCTCATTTCGGACGGTTCCAAGGTCAACAACGCCAACCGGCAGGGCGGCTATAATCCGCGCACAATCATCGGGCAGACCGATGACGGCACCGTTCTGCTCCTCGTCATCGAGGGCAGACAGATCAGCAGCCTCGGCGCAACCTGCGATGACGCTGCCGAAATCATGCTGAAATACGGCGCGGTCAATGCGGGAAATATGGACGGCGGTGCATCGGCCGTCATGATTTATAACGGCGAACAGATTACGCTCAGCTCCTCGCTGAACGGTTCCAGAGCTGTGCCCGACGCATGGCTCATCGCGCCGGAACAGTAAGGGAGGGACAGCGAATGGAACAGCAGCGCAGAAGAAGCAGTCAGTCCCGCCCGCAGCAGCGGCGTCCCGCACAGCAGCAGCGTGCAGGCAGGCCGGTGCAGGGTGCGCATTTCGCAGAACCGCAGCGGAAGCAGCGTCCCGCACAGCAGCGCAATCCGCAGCAGCGGTCTGCACAGAACCGCAGCAGTGCCGCAGCACCGCAAAAAGCGGCACGTCCCCCGCAGAACCGGCAGCAGCGTCCGCCGCAGCGCCGCCCGATGCAGCATCCTGCAAACGGGTACCGTCCGCAGCAGAACCGTCCGCGTCCTGCCGCACAGCGCCCGCAGCAGCATCACGCCGGATACGGCACAAGAAGCACGGCAGCCCGCCGCCCGCAGCAAAGAAGACGCACAACCGTTTCCATGCCCTCCGGCAGTCGTGCCATGTTCCTGCTGGTGCTGGTACTGTTTGTCGTAATCAGCAGCATTGCAACACGCACCTGCGTCAAAAAGGCAAAGGTTTATATCGCGGAATACGAAGCCTCGCGGCCGCAGTATAAAATTGCGGAGTATCTCGAGGGCATCGGCGATGATTTCTATTCCAGTATGCTCCGGCAGGCAGCCGGAAAAATGGAGCTCTCCCAGTATGAAACCTCCGCCGAGATTATGAAGCGTCTTTCTGTGGAGGATGTCGGCGGTGCAGCGGAATATTCCTATAAGAAAACGGAGTATTTTTCCGATTCCGTGCCGAGCTACTATATCCTGCGGAACGGCAAGGCGATTGCGTCCGTTTCGATTGAGCGCTCCGGCTGGACGGCGAAATACAGCTTCCCGGAATGGCGCATGGGTGAGCCGGTTTCTGTGCTGAATCTGGATGCCAAGCCGGTGTATTCGCTTTCCGTCACAATGCCGAAGGGCGCCTCGCTGGCCATCAACGGCAAGCGCGTGGACAGTGAGCTGTATATGGAAACGGAGCCTTCGCTGGTTCTGAATGCGACTGAGCTGAATTACATGAAGCAGCCGCTTTCGGTTAAGTGTGAGATTGACGGACTGTATACGCAGCCGGAGGTTTCGGTCACGGACAGCAACGGCAAGACGCTGGAGCCTGACCGCGTGCCGGACGCCGCAGAGGCCGAGCAGGTCTATCTGTTCATGAAGCAGACCGGCGGCACACCGGACGATGCGCTGATTCAGCGTGCCGGTGATCTGACCAAAGCGTATATCAATTACGTGGTCAATAAGGATGCCGAGCGCAACAACAATCTGGCAACGCTGAACAATTATGTGCTGCCCGGCTCGGAGGCCGCGTTCCTGATGCAGGGACTGTATAACGATGTGTACTGGAACAATCCGTACATCAGCCGCGACGACAAGGAATTCAAGGTGCAGAACGTCCGGATGCTGTCCGACAAGCTCTGCACGGTTGACGTGAAGTTTGATACTGTCCTGACAAAGCAGATCACGAATGAGTATGCCGCGACGGCGCGCTGGGTTATGGTCAACAACGGTTTCAACTGGTATGCCACCAGCCTGCGGATTTTGCAGGATCAGGATGCTGCCGGCGAGTCTGGAACAGAACAATGAGAACATAAAATCAGAACGGGCGCTCCCGCAAAAAGGAGCGCCCGTTCTGATTTTCGATAAAGGTATCGCTACGCGATGATTTATAATGGGGCTCTCGCACGCTTCGCTATGAGCTTGCACCGCAAACGCACCAAACCCGCCAAAGGGATACAATCCCCTTGAAATCCCACAATATATGAAAAGCATAGTAAATACATTACTTTCATTAAAAATGGGATTCTTAAGGGACAAGTCCTTTAAGCGGGGTTTGGGGCGGAGCCCCATTTTGAATCCATCGGAGATACCTTATGCCCTGATGACGGCTTCCTCCGGCGGTGTTCCGAAAAAACAGGCGCCGACCGATTTATCCAGCGCCCGCAGCTTGTGAAAAGAGGTATCCGCTTCGCGGCTGCTATTGAAGAATGGGGACTTCTATTGCAAGTCCCCAAGCCCGCCGAGCTCTTGAACGCAGGGGAATTTCGCCGTCTGCGGACGGCGACCAGAAGGCTCCTCGCCTCTGGTCTCTCGCAAACTTTTATTACGGTGAAAACAAGCGCCGACCGATTTGGTCAGCGCCTGCCTATCCTTATTTCGGGATTCTTAAGGGACAATGTCCCTTAAGCGGGGTTTGGGGCAGAGCCCCATTTTGAATCCATCGGAGATACCTCTTTTTTACAGCACATACCAGAGAATGGCGATGGCCTGCAAAAGGCTGCCCGCGTTCACAAACAGGTGAAAGATGCCGTGCATATAGCGGTATTGCTTGCCGAGCCCGTAAAAAGCCGCGCCGACCGTATAACAGAGGCCGCCGCCGAGCAGCCACAGAAAGCCGCGGAGCGTCAGCACACGCAGCGTCATGCCGAGAATGGCAACAACCGCCCAGCCCATTGCAAGATAGCAGATCATGCTGAATCGCTTGTACTTTTTCAGGTCAATGGCCGTCAGCACCGCCGCCGTGACCGCACAGCCCCATTCGATGCCGAACACGATCCACGCCGCGGGCACGGATTCTTTCCGGATGCCGACCAGCAGCACCGGCGTATAGGTTCCCGCAATCATGAAGTAGATGGTGCAGTGGTCGATCACCTGCATCACGCGCTTGCCCATGCCGTCCGGCAGGCCGTGATATACACTGGAGATGACGAATAGGCAGCAGGTCATGAAGCCGTAAATGCTGCCGCTTGTAATTGCCCACGGATCACGGTGCGCCGCGCCGATCAGCACGCTGCCGATTAGAATCAGCAGGCCGACCGCCCCGCCGATGATATGCGTCACCGTATTCATGATTTCTTCGCCGCGGGTGTAGTCCGGCAGAATCCGTTCCCGCAGCGGGATGCGCTGTGTCCTTGTCATAGGAACCGCTCCTTTTCATATGATTCTGTTCCTATGATACCCCATTCCGCCGGAATATGCAACCTCCCTTTCGCAGAATCGCTCCACGGGCGGCGTATGGGGCTCTACCGCTGCAAAGCACGCATCTGCGCGGATTCTACTTTCTGTGGAGTGCGGATTCCGGACGGTAGAATCCGGGGCAGGCAAGCCTCTGCCGTTTCCTCCGGTGATTTTTCACCTGACATGCTGCGATATGCGGGTTCTGGCAGCCATCTGCGGAATCTGTAAAATCAGCTGCCGAAAAATATTTTACAAGAAGTGTAACCATATTGCATATTTCCGGTCAGGAATATTAGAAGGGGACGATATGATTCAGCCCCTTCCGAAGCATTCCGCAGAGGGACACTGCGGAAACCATGACATCATGTGACATTTTAAGAGGTGAAGAACATGAAAAAGAGGATTTTCGGGATCATGACGGCGATCGTGATCACGGCGGCTTCTGTTCCCGCAACAGAGGCTGGTGCTGCGTGGAAGATTGTAAAAGAGGAAGAGCAGGGCATTTTCCTCAGCCGTGAGTACAGCGATGAGAACGACTCTGGCTCGCACAGCTTTACGGCGGATGAATCCGGCAGATTTACCGTCGAATGGGACGGCGCTTTTAACTACGGCGCCGAGCAGGTCCGCACATTCCCTCAGGCGCTGAACTGGGACCGGTACAGCATCATTGAGCAGGAATACGAAGCGAATGTGAAACTCTGCGGCAACGCGTTCTTCGGGGTCCACGGCTGGACAACGAACAAGTGTGCGGAATACTTTGTGATTGAAGGCTGGGGTACCTGGCGGCCGCCCGGGGGATCAACACGGTACGGTCAGGCCGCCGTTGACGGTCAGTATTATGATCTGTATGCCGTCAGGCGCTACAATCAGCCGTGCATTGACGGCACGACGTCCTACGATCAGCTTTGGAGCGTCCGGCAGTCCAGCCTGACTGACATCAATACGGACAACAAAATCCGCGGCAGGGTGAATGTGGCAAAGCATTTTCAGGCATGGTGGGACAACGGGCTGTTCACAACACAGCTCTGTCCGGAATCCTGCGGCATTTATATGGAATGCTACGGCGGCGCGGCCGGTGATACGGCAGGCAAAATGCAGGTGCAGAAAAACGATTTCTACGTTTCCTACCAGACGCCGACCACCACGACAACAACGGGTTCCGGAGAACCGGTACGCCGGGAAGCGGATGAGAACGGCGTATTCTTCTGTTCCGACTTTGAGGATTCGGCAGACGGCTGGACGGTGCGCAGGCTGTCGGATTACTGGGATCAGAGCAAACAGTGCTGTGACACGGAATTTCACGTTTCGGGCGAAAAATCCCTGAAAGCCGCGGAGCGCACGCAGAACTGGGAGGGTGCCTGCCGTCCGCTGAGCGACTTTGCGCTTCAGCCCGGGAAGGAATACAGGATGCAGGCTGCCTTTTTGCAGAACAGCGAGTCGATTGAAACCGTTGCGCTGGAGATGGATTATCTCGACGGCGCCGGCGTACAGCAGTATGAACTGATTGCCGATGCCAAGTGCCGGAAGGGTACATGGACAATCGTCAGCGGTACATTTACATATCCGGAGAATGCGAGCAATGTCCGCATTTACGTCACAACAACCGATTCGGTCTGCGATTTCTGGATGGATTCCGCGATTCTCTCGGAGAAGGATGCCGATGTGACGATTGATCTGTCTGAGGCAATCCCCGCACCGAAGGCTGCGGTCATACCGAAGGAAGTGCAGTATCCGGCGCGCGATGACAGCGTTCCCTACCGCGCGCATCAGAACAAGGACTATACATATATGGGCGGCGGCACCGGCTTCAAGGATATGCTCGGTCCGTATTTCCGCGTCGGTGCATCGGTCAGTGCCGTTGCATTGCAGAATGACACAATCCGTGATTTCTACCTCAGAAACTTCAACTCGGTCACCTGCGAAAACGAGATGAAGCCGGAAGTGATCCTCTCCGAAATCGGTACAGACGACGTCACGGTCAATCTGAGAAGCGCTGCGGGTATTCTGAAATTTGCAGAGGAGAACAAGATCGGTCTGCGCGGCCACAACTTTGTTTGGTACAGCCAGACGCCGGACAAAATGTTCGCAGGCACGCCCGAGGAATCGGATGCGCGCATCGAGAGCATGATCCGGCAGACCTTTGCGCAGCTCAAAACGGATTATCCGGATCTGAAGCTGTATGCTTACGACGTCTGCAACGAGGTGTTCCGGAATGAGGGCGGCGGCCTGCGCGTTCAGGACGGTGCTTCATACAATACTTCCGGTTATGCTAAGGTTTACGGCGATAACAACCCTGCATTCATCATCAATGCATTCAAGTGGGCGAGAGCATACGCACCGGCAGACTGCAAGCTTTATCTGAACGAGTACAACGAGTATATGCCGGAAAAGTGCGCGGATCTCTGCGGTCTGGCCAAGCAGATTATGAAGGAAGGCGACTATATTGACGGCATCGGCATGCAGTCGCATCTGAGCACTGCGTATCCGGACAAAACGGTCTATGAATCCGCGGTCAAGAAGTTCGCAGCGCTCGGTCTGGATATTCAGATCACCGAGCTGGATATTACAGATCAGGACGGGAATTCCTATGCGCAGCGTGCAATGTGGTCGGATATTTTCCGCATCGCACTGACCTACGCGGACAACATTTCCAGTGTGACGCTGTGGCAGCCGCTCAGTTCCGGCTGGCGGACACTGCGTCCGCACCAGAACTCCCTGTTCCGTTCCGACATGGAGCCGCTCCCGGCATACTATGACATTCTGGATCTGACAGAGGAAATCGCACCGCCTGTCACGACGGATATTCCGGCGGCAAAGCTGGAAAAGCCCGCAGACTATCAGCCGCTGACCACGAAAACGGCTCCGGTGACGGCTGCCGCGGTTTCCGGCGGACGCAAGGGCGACACGAACTGCGACAACAACGTGGATGTTGCGGACGTCGTGCTGCTGCTGCGCTATGCAGTTGCAGATGCTGAGGCGCGCGTCACAGATCAGGGACTGAAAAACGGCGACGTGGACGGCAGCGGTCAGGCCGATGCCGAGGACGCAACCGTGATCCTCAGATACATTGCAAAACAGATTACGCTGTAAAATGTGCAGTTTTCATATCCCCCGCCTTTCCGGAAACGGAGGGGCGGGGGATCCTTTTGCATCCGCGCAGCAATGCGCAAAATCGGTGAGAATGCTTAATTATTGCGGAAAATTATCATAATTCTTGACAGCCCCAAAAAATTATAGTAAAATTAAGAATATAAAGGCGCCTGTTGATCGGAGCGGCGCCTGAAAAAAGAAGAACAAACCGCGATTCATTCACAAACAGGGGGAAATCACATGAACAGAACAAGGAACAGACAGGCAGCGGCTCTGCTTGCCTGTGGCATTTTGCTGCAAACAGCCGCTGCGCTGCCGGTCTATGCGGCCGACAGCTACATCTTCAATGACGGCTTTGACTCCGGCGACTGCGGCTGGGAAAGCCGCGGCGGCGCGACAGTCAAAACGACATCCGATAACCCGTATTCGGGTACCGGTGCGCTGGCTGTCACCGGAAGATCGGATTCGTGGAACGGCGCCCAGAAAAGTCTGGAATCCGTCTGCACGCCGGGCGAAAGCTACAGCTTCAGCGTCTGTGCGCGCTATGAAAGCGGGCCGCAGTCGGTGATCTTTATGCTCTCGCTCAGCTATAAGGACGCGAGCGGCACCACAGTCTACGACCATCTCGCACAGGAAGAAACTATGGCGGGCTTTTACGTACAGCTGGCCAACGATTCGTATCAGGTTCCGGCGGGCGCAACTGATCTGACGCTCTATGTCGAAACCAAATCCGGCAGCACGTCCTTCACGATTGACGAGGCGGTCTGCGCCGAAAAGGGTACGAAAATCGACGGCCCCAAGCCGGTCAAGTTCACGCTCGGCGACGTCAACTGCGACGGCACGGTCAATGCATCCGATCTCGCACTGGCCAAGCAGTACACAGGCAAGGACTTTCCGAACAAGACGATGCTCCGCGCCGCGGACGTGGATCAGAGCGGCAAGGTGGACGCCGATGACCTGCACTGGTACCAGAAGTTCCTGACCGTGCAGCTGACCGAATATCCGGAGCCTGTCAAGCCCGCAGTCGAACCCTATGAATACAAGCCGCTGAGCTATCACAGCTTTGACGAGCGCGTATATCTGAGCAGATCCTCGCATCCCGGTCAGGTGATCGAGGAGCATTATCAGGGACCCAAGGGCACGAACACCTGCTATGTGTATCTGCCGCCGGATTATGACGAGAGCAAGAAGTACAATATTTTCTATCTGATGCACGGCGGCGGCGAGGACGAAAGAACGCTGTTCCATCAGGATGATACCATGATGCAGAACATCTTTGACCACATGATCGAAAACGGCGAGCTGGAGCCGCTGATCGTGGTCACGCCGACATGGAACCAGACCGGTGCGGATCAGTTCTATTCCGAGCTGCGCGACCGCCTGATTCCGTACATTGAGGACAAGTATTCGACCTATGCGGAATCGACCTCGAAGGAGGATATTCAGGCTTCGCGCTATCACCGCGCATACGGCGGCTTCTCGATGGGCTCTGTTTCCACATGGGGCGTGTTCCTGAACGATCTCGATATCATTGCGTATTACATGCCGCTTTCCGGCGAATACAAGGTCAACAATCTGTCAAGCCAGGCACAGGCGCAGATGATCACCGGCGCGATTGATAAGGCCGGCCTGCAAAAGAACGAATACTTCATCATGGGTGCGACCGGCTCCAATGACATGGCACAGCCGCAGATGACCCCGCTGATGAACGAGCTGCGGAAGGACAATCACTTTATTGAAACCTCGGATCTTTCGCAGGGCAATTTCTTCTATATGGTCGTGGACGGCAAGGAGCACTGGTGGGGACATGTCCGCCACTATATCTACGATATACTGCCGTACTTCTTCCATGAGGAACACTAATTTTTCCAGGGGCGCTGATGTAACAGTCAGCGCCCTTTTTGTCTGCGGTATGCACTTGCATTTTTGGCGCAAATGTGGTATGATAAGTGAGATACAGACAGAAAGGGAGTCCTGGAATTTGTCAAAGCTCGATAAACACTTATATCCTTCCGTACACTGCGGCATTGTCCGGGCGGCACTGCTCCTGCTGGAGCAGACATCGCATCCGGCAGCCGGACGCTTTTCTGCCGGGGATGCAGAGGCCATGATCGGCGAAGCAGCAGCCCCCGATCAGATCGGTGACCGCCAGCAGGGACGCGGTCTGCATTATTACTGCGCCGTCAAGCCGGACGGCACACAGCTGAACTGCCATCCGGTGCTGGGCGGCTACTGCAACGGACGCGGCGCGGCGGCGCCCTCTCCGCTGACCATGCTGGACAGCGAATACCGTGCGGCGCTGGCACTGCACAGAGCCGGAAAGTATTATCCCGCAATGAAAAGCCTTTCCCGCGCACTGCATTTTCTGGCGGATATCTGCTGTCCGCCGCACTGCTGCGGTCTGACGTATTTTTCGCGGTACGGTACTGCGCACCGGCGCTACGAGGGACGCGCCGCTGAAATCTTCTGGATGCCGGATGGGATGCAGCTTTCCGAATTTTCCGCAGCCGCGGAATGGGCGAAGCGTGCGGCGGAATCCGAAGCAGTGCCGTATGAGCTGTACACCGGCCTGCTGCACGGCGGCGTACCCGTCGCGGGCAGCGAGTGGAAGCCCGGCCGCCTGACCGAGATCTGCAATGCGCTGGCGCTGTCCGGCGCAGGACACCTGGACGCGGTGCTCGGTGACGACGAGGTCGCGCGGGATCAGTCGATCCGGGAGCGCCTGATCTGCTCAATCGTCAACTGCACGGCGCTGCTGGCGGCATTTGACCGTGATCTGAATGATATGACGCTGCCGGTCTGGGAGGAACGGCATCCGTACTGGCTCAAGAGCTTCGGCACGGCGTTTGTGGTGTCAAAGGATCCGCTGTATTTGCAGTTTGAGGACGACGGCACTGTCACGCTTGCAACGCTGGAGGGCGCGCATCTGGCGGTCGGAAAGCTCGGGCGGGTGCTGGTCACGGATCAGATTGCCGGACTGGAAACGCATTTCCGGTTCGGGCGCGAACCGCTGCTGACGCTGTATCCGAACGGCGACCAGGAGCACCTTGTCGCGCAGCTCCGCGGACAGCTGCACAGCATCCGCCGGATTACGCATTTGCAGGGCGCACTGTTTCAGTCGCAGACGTCGTTCGTTCTGCTGAATCAGAAGCCGGACAAGAAAAAAGTCAAATTTATGTTCTGAACAGTGAACCGTGAAAAGGGGACGCCTTCTGTCGCAGGGCGTCCCCTCAGTTTGTCGATACACCTGCGAAACACCCAAAATAAAAGTTTTTGGTCGAGCTTTTTTCAAAAAGCTCGCGGGTCGAGGGCAGCGCCCTCGTCGCGCTCCGCAGAGCGCGAAACTCCACAGCCTTCAAGAGCTCGGCGGGCTTGGGGACCTGCGATAGAGGTCCCCATTCTTTAATAGCATCCGCGCAGCGGATACCTTTTTATTTTTCTTCTGTCAGCAAAATAACCCGGCGTAATCCGCTGAACTTGTCATTTATTCTTCCGTTTGAATCTGGTATAATACAGACATGAGAGGCAGACTATCAAAACTGCGCTCCGATCTTTTCACCGGGATCGTTCTCAAAAAATACTGAAGTTCAAAGGAGGATATGCCAATGAAAACAACCGCCATGATCCTTGCAGCAATGCTCGGCATCGGAACAGTCGGCGGCTCCGGCGCGTACATCTATCACCTTTCGGCGCAGACAAAAGCGCTGGAAGCGGAGAACGCCAATCTGCAAAGCTATATCACCAAGCATGATATGGAAGCGGAGGCCGAAGCCCGCGTCAAGTCCGTGCAGATTTTTGATGTCATGCGGAACGCCAGCAAACTCGTGACGGCTGAGGAAGACTACTCAAGGGATGTGACCATTTCCAAGGGCACAAAAGACTGGTGGGGCGTCGCAGAAAAGAAGCTGACGTTCACCTATACCGGAACCATTTCCGCAGGCATTGAGCTGTCAGAGGTCACATACGCGCTCGACAGGGAGCAGAACATTATTTACATCACCGTGCCGGATGCGGTCATCATGCCGCAGACCGTCGATCTGGAGAATATCAGATTCCGCGAGGATAACGGGCTGCTCAGCTTTATGACCGGCAGCATTTCGTCGGCGGAATTCACCGACAAGATCAGCGCAGTGATGAAGGAGCAGGAGAGCCAGACCATTGCCAGAGGCACGCTGCTCTCCGATGCGGAAGCCAACGCGAAGGCCGTGCTCAGCGATATCCTGACGGCCTCCGGCGTGAGCGATTACTACGAGGTACAGTTCTCTGAGGATACCGAAGAGGAGATGTGAGTTATGATGTACGTCAGAGAGCGGCTGCTGTCGATCCGTCTGGCGGAACGTCTGAAAAAGCAGCCTGCACTTGCGAAAAGGCTTGCCATCGAAGTCCGGGAATCCCGGAAATCCGAAAGCGGCAGAACGTCCGCCGCAGAGAAGAAATGACATTCACTTAGGGGGAAATTCGGAGGGGGAAAAGGCTCCTTATCTGCTTCGTGCAGGTAAGGAGCCTTCCGTTTTGGTATATAGATTTTTGAAGCCGCCTCAGAGCAGCCGGAAGATTTCGCCGTTCATCAGGATATACTGGCTGCCGGTATTGGATTCCAGCACGATGTAGTCCGGATCGGCAATCGGCATGAGCGAATCAAACGAATTACCGGATTCCGCAAGAACGATCATATCCGTACCGTCCGGTGCATAGCTGTATACGGCATCGTTTCCGACACTCTCATGATGCGTCGCGTAAACTCTGCCGTCACAGTACGCGAAGGAACTGAGTCCGCAGTCCTCCAGAAGCACTTTGCATTCCTTCGTATCCATGTCGCGGACATACCAGTTCGTCTGATACCGGTCTTTCTGCGACTGTCCCAGAAAATGCAGCTGATGATCTTTTACAAACCAGCTGACAAGCTCTGTTTCCGTTTCCGACGTGTGATATTCCTCCAGGATCTTGCCTGTATAAATATCAATTTCTGCAATGGCATTGTTGTACCCGGTGGGATCAAATAAGCTCATGAACAGATGCTCCGATGCCGCATCATACATCACAGCGTAATCAACATAGTAATCACCGTCTATGACACCATAGCGTTCTGTTCCGAGCTGCAGCGTGAGCGTTTCTCCGGTGCGGCTGTTCAGCAGCATCGGTGCGCCGTTTGTCACAGCGTCGTCGGGGGTTTTGGCAGAATATGCCTGCCCGTAGTATTTCAGATAATAGATTCCGGTATCCCCGAGGCGCGTGACATGTGTATAATAGGTGCTGCCGATAATCTTTCCGGTGCTTTCGTCCTCAAAGCTGATTTTTTTCTGCGGGTGCAGCGGCTCCGTGGTGCCGTCGGATAAAATACGGTTCAGTCCGCCGGCATAGCCCGGCAGCAGGGATTCTGTTGACCAGTCGATATAGTAGATTTCACCGCCGCTGCATATCAGTTTTCTGTTGCCGTATTTGTTCTGCAGACAATCTTCAGAATCGTGGCGGCAATTTAACTGATCACAGATGAGAAATATGGCCGGCTGACTGCGCGCATCCAGCCCGGATTTCCGAATCCGCTCGCTGCCGTACAGATAGAGAGAATCGTCATCCTGCAAAATGCTCGGCTCACCCTCCGCAATCACAGGCCGCAGCAGGCCGTGTCCGCCGAGGAAGTTCAGCTCGCCTGCGGCAACGCTGTCGTCCGGCTTCTGCGGAACCGGCTTTTCAGACGGCGCAAAGGTGACGGTTGTGGTTTCGGCCGCTGTGACATCGCCGGTCGGGGCGACGGTCAGGGCGGCCAGATCGGTGCCGGTGACCTGCGTGACGCTGACGTCTGTAAGTACCGCGCCGGGCATGGATGCCTCGATCTCCGTGTTATCGCGGTGCAGCTTCAGCGCAATGCCGCCGAAAATCAGCGCAAAGACCGCCGCGACTGCCGCAAGCCCTGCGGTCGCGGAACGGATCACGCGGGATTGCTTTTCCGCGCGGGGCTGTGCATGCATCGCAACAGGCTCGTCCGTGATGTCATTGTGTTCCGGCTGCGTATTCCGGAGGATGATTTTTTCCGGCATGGTATCCGCTGACAGGATTGTGTCAATTTCGTTTTCGGCGTTCCGGCCGCGCCGGTATTTCCATTCTGCCGCCTCCGCGATCTGCCGCGCAGGCAGCCCGTCCATGATTTCAAAAAAATCCTGTTCGTTCACAGATATCCCTCCTGTTTCAGATATTCCTTCAGCTTGTTCCGGGTGCGGAGCAGCGTCATTTTGACCTTGCTGTCGCTTGCATCGCATTCCGCGGCAATCTCCTGCACGGAAAGACATGACCAGTACCGCAAAATGAACATGACGCGCTGCTCTGCGGGCAGCGTATCCAGAAAGCGGCTGATTGCGCCGCTGAGTGCACGCTTGTCATACTGCTCCTCCGGGCGTTCCTGCGAGGCGATGCATTCGGAGAGCTCCTCAAAGGCGAGCTCTGTCCGGCCGCCGCCGCGTTTTTCGCGGTTCTGTGCCTTTCGTCTGTCCAGTGCCAGCCTGCGGCAGACTGTCATGAAAAATCCGCCGAGGTTTTCCGGCTTTTCAGGCGGGATTTTGTCCCAGAGCCGCATGAGCGCATCGTTCAGGCATTCCTCGGCATCCTGCTGACTGCCGGTCAGACCGGCCGCCATGTGAATGCCGAGCCTGCCGTATTTCTGTTCGGTTTCCCGGATTGCACGCTGGTCGCGTTTTTCAAACAGCTGTATGATTTCGCTGTCTTCGATGGTCTGCATAATATCACTTCCCGTTTTTGGTATTCCGCGCGGTGAGAACTGTCCTCTGAACATACTGACGACATCCTGCGCCGCAGCGTCACATCATTCAGCACTATCATATCATATTTTTATGATCTTGTATAGATATAAAACGCCCCGAGTGACCGCTCCCGCGTTTCCCGCAGTCTTGACAAACCTTTATTTTTGCAGTATAATATGAGCAAGCCGGCGGAAAGAGGCCGGCGACAACAGGAAAGGAGGACATGACTTATGGTAACTGTCAGCACGTATTCCGAACTGGAGGCGGCTGTTCTCAGGGATGAAACTGTCATCCGGCTTGAGGGCGGCGCAAAGCAATTCTACGAGAAAAAGGCGGGTGACGTCATCGGCGGCGGTGTCGTCGGCGCGCTGCCGGGACTTCTGGTTGCAGGGCCGCTCGGTGCAGCGGTCGGTGCCGTTGTCGGCGCGGCAGTCAGCTCCTCTGCCAATTCGCAGGCCGCACAGCGCGATATTGCGAAATTCCTGATGCTCTACTACCGCAAGAGCAGCGCAGGCGTGACGTATATCGAGCTCACGCACAGATAAGCAAACTCAACCTGAAACGGTATCTCCCAGGCGGAGATACCGTTTTTTCAGCTGCCGGTCAGCTCTGCCGCCAGCATAAACAGGAGCATGCCCCGGAGCGACGGATTCCGGATGCCCGCCAGATGCATTGCCCACGCAAGCGCCCCTGCTGTCAGCAGAAACAATATGCGCAGGAGCTTCGCGGGCAGCTCCGGATTTGTGCGGATAAACCTTTGCTCCAGCAGCGTATACAGCAGCGAGCCGCCGTCCGTGCTGCGGCAGGGCAGCAGATTGAACAGCGCCAGCGAGAGATTGGCTGCGGCGCTTTCCGGGCTGCCGCACAGATACAGCAATCCGGCTGCCAGCAGATTTGCAGCAGGCCCTGCACAGAGAATCGCGGCAAAGACGCCTGCCGGACAGAGCGCCGGTGCCTGCATATGCAGCAGCATGCCCGCTGCCGAAAGCCGCAGCATCGCGGGCTTCTGACCGGTCAGCGCCATTGCCAGCAGATGCGCGCATTCGTGCAGCAGACAGGCGGCCAGTGTCCGGAGCAGCGCTGTCTGCTGCAGCATCAGCGAGAGCAGCGCCAGCAGTGCGGGGGCGGTGAAGTCAACCGCGAGCGTCAGCCCGAAAACCCTGACGCAGATCATACAGCCGCCGGTGCCGCAAACCCGCCGTGCGGCGGTGCGTATTCCTCATTCAAACGGATCCCTCCCCGTACAGCCTATGCGGGAAACCGTGCAGATATGAAAACAGCCCGAAAGCAGCTTATACCGCCTTCGGGCTGTTGAGGTTCAGTTGGGGACGGGCTCAGACAGGCGCCGGAACGCTCTGCACAGGCTCCTTTTTGGCAGCATCGCCGTCATCCTGCGGCTTGTTCTGCGCGTCGAGCTGATTGCGCTTTTCCAGCTCATGCCGGTTGAATTCCTCCGGCGTGACGAAGGTCGGCACCATTTCATGCAGCGCGTCCACCGCGATTTTTTCGTTGTTTTTCAGTGCGGCATCCCGCAGAATGCGCAGCCTCATGGCAAAGTTCGTGGAGTCGATCTGAATCTGCTTGCCGATATAAATGAGCTTGTTGGCGGTCTTTTGCAGACCCTCCTCATTCATCAGCAGTTCCTCCTTGATCTTCTCGCCCGGACGCAGACCGACAAACTTGATTTCCACATCCTTATACGGCACCTTGCCGTACATGCGGATCAGGTTTTCAGCCAGCGCAACGATACGCACCGGCTTGCCCATGTCGAGCACGAAGATTTCGCCGCCCTTTGCGATTGCGGCGGCCTCCATGACGAGGCTGACCGCCTCCGGAATTGTCATGAAGTAGCGGATGACATCCGGATGTGTGACGGTGACAGGCTTGCCTTGCTCGATCTGCTTTTTGAACAGCGGGATGACAGAGCCGTTGGAGCCGAGCACGTTGCCGAAGCGTGTCGTGACGAACTCGGTGCGGCCGTCATGCTGCTGGGACAGATACTGCACGATCATCTCGCAGCAACGCTTGGATGCACCCATGACATTGGTCGGGTTGACCGCTTTGTCCGTAGAGATCATGACGAACTTTTCGACGAGGTGGAACTGCGCCAGCGAGGCGACATTGAACGTGCCGACGATGTTGTTCTTGATGGCCTCCATCGGGGAAGCCTCCATCAGCGGCACATGCTTGTGCGCCGCCGCATGGAACACAACCTGCGGCTTGTACTTTTTGAAGATCTGATTGATGCGGTAATAATCGCGGACGGACGCAATCAGCGTGACCAGATCCAGCGATTTGCCGTACTCCATGACCAGCTCCTGCTGGATTTCGTAGGCATTGTTCTCGTAAATATCAACGATAATGACCTGCTTCGGGTGATACTTGGCGATCTGGCGCACCAGTTCGGAGCCGATGGAGCCGCCGCCGCCCGTGACCATACAGACCTTGCCGCCGATGAACCGGCGGATGTCCTCATTGTCAAACTTGATCGGATCTCTGCCGAGCAGATCCTCAACCTTGATGTCGCGCACCTGCTGGAGCAGCGGTGTCTTTTCGTCGAAGATCAGGTTGCCGATGAACGGCACGATCTTGACCGGAACGCCGGTCTTGGAGCAGATCTCCATGACGCGCGCACGCTCGTCCTCCACGGCGGAGGGAACAGCGAAAATAATCTGTTCGATTTCCTTTTCCTTGGCAAAGCGCTCGATATCCGCGGTGGTGCCGACGATTTCGACGCCCATGACGTCCGAGCCGACCTTGTTGCGGTCGTCGTCAATAATGCAGATCGGGGTGAACTGCGCGGAAACCTTGTCGCCCTCATACGGGGATTTCTTCGCGTTTTTGATCTCGGTCAGGAGCATCCGGCAGGCGGTGCCGCCGCCGATAATCATGGTGCGCTTGAAGCGGATTTCCTGGTGGCCGATTTCGGTAATTTCAATGAAGGTTCTGCGGAAGATCAGGCGGAACAGGCAGATGCCGATGGTTGCGATGATCATGTGCAGCAGGGAGAAGGACAGCGGAACAGCGCGGTCCAGAATATACGAAAACAGACAGGTTGCGGAAACGCCGCAGACCACGCCGAGCACGCAGGTCAGATAATCCGAGCTGCGGAAATACCGCCACATTTTGCTGTAAGCGCCCCAGATGAACAGGAACGCGAAGCAGCAGATTGTGCCGATGACAATCGGAATCATCAGATCGGCGACCGACAGTCCGGCACCGCCGAGGGAGAGCAGAAAGTTTGTGATCAGCGATGCAATAATCAGAATAAAACCGTCCGCAACCGCAAGCAGCATCTTCCGGTGAGAAAATGAGCTTACGTATTTTTTGAACTTTGCTTTCATATTCAACAGACCTCTTCAATCATGCAGTCAGGGTGTACCGCTGCCGCAGGCAGGGCACTGTTCCGGGAATACAGAAATCATCCGTACCGGAACGCCGCAGAAGGCAGCGGGCTCCCGGTACGAAGGACTGATACAATCTTATTTTTCCGCCGCTTCCTTCACGGTTTCGCGCACGATCCATTCCAGCTCCTGCTGCTTGCGCATGATATCCTTCGCAAGCGCGAGCTGACAGCGGGCGCGCACCAGATTGTGCAGCGGGTAATTGATCTTGAAATACTTGTCGCCTGTCAGATAGTCGTCCAGAAAGCGTGCAGCCAGTTCCACCGTAATCGAGAAGGTTGCGAGCACGAGGCTGTCGATTTCCGCCTGCGTCAGCCCGCGGCTGACCTCACCGATAAAGCCCTTGCAGAACGCGCGGAACTTCGAGGTGTCGAAGTATACGCGGCGGATTTCCGGCTCGTCCTCGGCAGCGGTGTTGGCAATAAAGCGCACGGCATCGCCGAAGTCGTACATCGCCATGCCCGGCATAACCGTATCCAGGTCAATCACGACGATCGGCATTTTTGTGATGCGGTCAAACAGCACATTGTTTGACTTGGTGTCATTGTGCGTCACGCGCACAGGAAATTCGCCGTTTGCAAAGCGGACAGACAGCTCTCCGGCCTTCCAGCGGACGGACGAGATATATTCAATCTCCTCCATGACGCCGGACACTCTGCCGCAGGGATCCTGCGCAGCATGCTCAAATAGCGTATCAAGACGTTTTTTGGTGTTGTGGAAATCCGGGATGGTTTCATAGAGCTGCGATCCGTCAAAATCGGAAAGCTGATTCTGAAACCGGCCGAACGCCTCACCGGTTGCTGCAATGACAGCGAGGTCGTCGCAGCTGTCAAAGGTGATCGACTCCACCCAGTTCATCACGCGCCAGAAGCACTTGTCATCGTCAAAGACATAGTTCGTGCCCTCGGCGGTGTGATGGAAGTGCAGCGTGCGCTCATTCGGATATTTTTCGCGGATATGTGAGGTGACAAGGTCAATGTTGTGCATGATTTGTACGGGGTTGCTGAACACGACCGTATTGATGCGCTGGAAGATATACGCCTTGGTGCTGCCCTCATCCGTGCGGTAGGTCACGCGGTACGTCGTATTGATGTTGCCGTTCGTGATAATATCGTAGGTATAGAGCGTTCCGGGGAGCCGGAATGCGGCACCGATTTTTCTGATTGTTTCAAACATAGACATAACTCTCCACTGGCGGATGGCGCGGTTCCGTGCAGGTTTCAGACGAAAAAGACGATGCTGCTGCCCGCCGGACGGAATCCGCAGCATCAATTTGTTCCTGCATACGCCAAATACTTAAAGATATTCTTAATAATTAGTATACCATGAATGCCGGATGTTGTCAAGCTATTTTTCTATATGGTAGCTTTTTCATACATAATTACGTGAATTGCCGCCGTGTTTTCATACTGATTCGCAAAACGGAAACGGCCCCGCTGTTCTGCGGAGCCGTATTATCTCAGAGAATCACGCCGTTGCTGCGGAGCAGTGCGCGGGCGGTATCGACGGAATCGACGCCGGTTTTGTTCTTGATCGGCGCGAATTCGCGGCTGCGGTCCACCTCGTAGGCGAGGCAGTTTTCCTGCAATTTGACCATGTCGAGCGCGAGCGTTTCAAACTTGTAGGCGTTCGGCTCCTCCGGGACGATCATCTGTCCGTCCTCGGTCATATACCGGAGCTTTTTCAGCGCCTTGTGCAGCGGCAGGTGGACATGCAGCGTTTCGTCCAGCTTGTCCACGCGGAACAGATAGTTCAGGATGACGCCGTAATTATAGGAGAGCGTGCCGTCCGGTTCGCGGCGGGAGCGCATCTCATCGGTCATTTCGTAGTATTCGACAATCGAGGGGCGGCCGTCCTCCAGGCAGATGACGCCGACCTTTTCATCCGGCGCTGTCTTTGCGACGACCTTGGCGCCGGACGCCATGCCGGATGCGATCACCGCGCCGACAAAGCAGGGATCCGCGATGCGCTGGAGCACATTGTCCATTGCAAACACATTCAGCCATTCGATGCCGTGTTCCCGGATGACATCCAGCATTCCGTTCTTTTCCATGGATGCATACCAGCCGCCGTTGCCGTTCGGTGCAGTGGCGATTTTTCCGGGGCCTGCAAGCAGCAGTCTGCCGTCGGTATCGGTTGCGGGGAACTGCTCCTGCACAAAGAACCAGACATAGTTGCTGTCATAGCCGAAATAATTGTGCTGTTCAAAGAATTCGCGGGTATCGCTGTCGTTTTCCGCGCTGGTCATGATAAACAGCGGCACGGAAGCACAGGCTGCCTCTGTCACCTCCAGCAGGTTTCCGATCAGGCATTCAAAGATATACAGATCTCTGGTCAGGCCGATATTGAAGGTGCCCTTCGGCTTTTCAAAGCCGAGGCGGCTGCCCTGTCCGCCGGCGAGCATGACTGCGCCGACCTTTCCGGCGCGGATGGCTTCCAGTCCGGTTTCGGTATAGCGTTCGCGGTTTGCGGCAATCTTGTCCAGTGTGGTGGCATAGAGCGGTTCAAAATAACCGCGGGAATCGCTGGCGTTTTCCGCATTGAGTACGGAAAGATCCAGATCCGCGATCTGCGCGGCCATGGCGGACTGCATGTCCGGCTCCAGCGTTTCCATATATCGGATCAGGTGCGTCTGATCCAGCTTTCGCAGCAGGGCGGTTGCCTTTTGCAGCATGTGATGTTCTCCTTTCGTGTTGCGGACCGGCCGGTTCCGTCACGGCAGGCCTGTCAGGATGTCAGGATAATAATATTTCAGTATATATAGTATTATAAGGTATCGCTGCGCGATGATCTGTCATGCGGACGCTCGCACACTTCGTGATGTGCTTGCAGGCGGACGCATCTCAATCTCCCGCCGGGGACATATCCCCAGACCTCGTTTTAAAACAGCAAAGAATGTTTTTCTTTATGATAAAATGGGATTCTTAAGGGCTTACGGCCCATAAGCGGGGTATGGGGCAGAGCCCCATTATCAATCCATCGGAGATACCTCTTTATCGGCAAGTCCGTGCAGCGCAAAACAGCGCCGCAGTTGTTTCAGCCGTATTTACACTATTATATCATAGCAATACAAAAAAGTCAATGAATAAATTGCGATTGTCTGCACAGCTTTCTTGACAGACTGTGCAAAACATGCTATAATAAAAAATACTATATTACAGAAAGGAGAGATCCTTATGGCAGATGAGATCAGACAGGATTTGCCCGAGGATGACGATCTTGTGATTCTGGAGGATGAGGACGGAAATTCCGTCACATTCCGGTTTCTGGAGCTTGTGACTGTCGATGCAAAGCCCTACGCCGTGCTGCTTCCGGAGGACGAGGACGACGAGGATGCGGGCGTGGTCATTGTGGAGGTTGTGGATCTCGGTTTGGATACCGAGCATTATGACGCTGTGACGGACGATGCGCTGAACGAGCGCATTTTCGAGCAGTTCCGCAGCGAATTCAGCGATAAGTACGATTTTGCGTAACCCTCTGCGGTTCAGGAAAGGAAGTGCAGTGTGAGGATCCGCCGCTTTTTCTCCGCCGCGCCCGGTGCCCTGCGCGAAACCGGCAGACGCTTTGCTGCCGACCATCTTTCCGCTTATGCGGCGCAGGCTACGTTTTATCTGATGCTTTCGTTTTTTCCGTTCGTGATGCTGGTCTGTCTGGCCAGCCGCCTGCTGCCGTTTCTCTCGGAGGATACCCTGACGATGCTGACGAAGATTCTGCTGCCGGCGTCCTATCATTCCCTCGGGATGCAGCTCGTGCATGACTACTACAACGAAAACATCGGTTCTGCCAAAATCGTGCTGATTATTTTCCTGATCTGGACGGCTTCCCGTTTGATTCAGGCGCTGATGAACGGCTTCAACAGCTCCTGCGGCATTGTGGAAAGCCGCAGCCAGACCGTCCTTCGACTGGTCGGCTGTCTGTATACGATTGCGCTGTGCCTGATTCTGGTCGCCGTCATCGTGATGTATGCGCTCGGCAGCAAGCTCATGGCGCTGATTCTTGCGCATGTGCCGAATGTCACTGTGCTGGAGCTGATTCTGAAGCTGACAAGAAACCTTGCAACGCCGTTTTTGCTGCTCATGATCTTCTGGCTGTCTTACGTTTTTCTGCCGAGCAGAAAAACACGGTTCCGCGAGGAGCTGCCCGGCGCCGTCCTGACGACGGTTGTCTGGCGCGGCATGGCATCGCTGTACGGCGTGTTTCTGGAGCGCTCCTTCAACCGCTATTCCTTTGTCTACGGAACGCTCACCGGTGTGGTTATGATCCTGATCTGGCTGTATGCCTGCGTCTATTTCTGGTTTGTGGGAATGGAGCTGAACTGCTTTCTGCGGGATTGCAGAAACCGCGGCATGTTTGCAGATCTGCATGTTCCGGTTCCGCACCTGCTGAAGCGGCTGTTCCGAAAAAAGAAGCATTCCGATGAAGCCTGAGTCTGCAATCTCAGGCTTTTCCTTTTACCAATACGCATGAATGATCGGAGGGATACCGTTTTGTTTGAAATCAGTTTGATCAGCAAATACCGTAAAGAGCTTATGGGCATTGCAATCATCTGGATCACGCTGTACCACTGCATTGCGGATCCCGTGGAGGCACTCGGCATTCCGGTGCTGCGCGCGATTCTGAACCGCGGCTATCTCGGCGTGGAGATGTTCCTGTTTTTATCCGGCATCGGGCTGTATCATTCCATGCACAAAAACGACGCAGTCAGGCCGTTTTATCTCCGGCGATGCACGCGCACGGCCATTCCGTGGCTGATGCTGTCGCTGCCGTACTGGATCGTCAAAACGCTGATTCTTGACAAAATGAGCTTCCGCGCGATGCTGCTGAACTGGTGCGGCGCATCATTCTGGCTGTTCGGCGTGAAGTCGGTGTGGTATGTCGCGTTTCTCCTTGTGCTTTATGCGCTCTACCCGCTGATTTTCCGCATCCAGCGAAAGCGGCGCGGCATTGTTTGGGGCATGATCGCCGCCGCTTTCGTGCTGAATATTGTGCTGCTGACGGCAGCGCCGGGATACTACGAAAAAACGGAGCTGGCATTTGCGCGGATTCCGGTGTTTCTGCTCGGCAGCCTGACCGGAGAAGCACTGCAATCTGAACGGCGCAGTCCGAAGCAGCGGCTGCTGCCCGTGAGCTATCTTGCGGTGATGCTCATACTCTATGCCATCGGGATGCTGTCAGCGGATTACGGGCTGAATCTGATGCCGGAGCAGACGGCGAACATGCTGAACCGCCTCGGCGGACAGGGCGTCGCGCTGCCGGTCACGGCCGGATTCTGTGTGCTGTTTGAACGCTGCTGCGCGGTGCGGCTCAGAAAGGCAGCGGCGTTTTTCGGCGGATTCACGCTGGAGCTCTATCTGCTGCATGTGTTTCTCGGGCATTTTGCGGAGCGTGCAGGCTTTGACGCATCGCGGAGCATTCCGGTGCAGTTTCTTGTGCAGAGCATCGTGATTGCGCTTTCCGTGTTCGGCGCATGGGGCTTCTCCCGCTGCCGGGGACGGAAAAGATGAGCGGGATCTCCGATGAATTCGGAATGGGGCGAGAGTCCATTCTCATTCACCGTGCAGCGATCCCTTTTTCGGCAAATTGAGGACGCCCTGTGACAGGGGGCGTCCTTTTTGTGTGCTGTTCATGAGATATTTCTTTCGGAATTGTGAAGTTTGCGAGAATCGCTTGACAGAAACAGGAAACTGTGTTATAATAGCACATGGTGTGCTGAGCACAGTATGTGCTGAGCGGATTCCAGGCGGAAGGAGTCTTGTAAGGATGGCAGAACACGAAATCAACAGCGGCGACGGCGAAAAGCGCCCGGATAAAATACAGGATGCGCTCTCGGAGCAGATCGTGCAGATCGTGGCGCGGCTGGCTGCCGAGGAGGGTGCGCACAAGGTGACGGTCACACAGGTTATCAATGCGTTAGGCATGGCGAATCGCGTGTTCTACAACCGCTTTTCCAATATTGACGAGGTGCTCCGGATCGTCTACCGCAATGCCGTCCAGCAGATGCATGAGAACATTGAACCCGAATTTCACGACAAAGACAGCTTTTTGCAGTTCTGCACGGATGTTGCGGTCAAGGTGCTGATGCAGACCTACGATGTGAAGATGCAGTTCCGCTGTTATGTGTTCGAGCATGACTCGCTCACGGAGGAAAACCGCCTCTGGTGGGCAGATAAAGTGAAAAAGTATTACAGCATCGCGCTGGAGCAGGGCTACGCAGAAAAGGTCGATATTGACGCGCTCTGCTATGCGATCTGGTGCTTCTGCCGCGGATATTACGCGGATGCCCTTTCCAGGGAGCTTCCGAAAGACGAAGCAGTGCGCTATTTTACCTTCGGCTTTGCATGTCTGCTCAACGGTGTTGTCCGCTGAGCGAATGAAACCGGATGATTGGAGATATTGTGGAATGAGTATTCAGATTCTGGGTACCGGTGCGTATGTGCCGGAACGGATCGTGACAAATGATGACCTGTCCCGCATGGTGGATACCTCGGACGAGTGGATTCAGCAGCGGGTCGGCGTGCGGGAACGGCATGTTTCGGTCAGCGAGAGCGCCGCGGATATGGGTGCGAAGGCAGCACAGCGCGCGCTGGAGGCTGCGGGCATCACGGCGGATCAGCTGGATCTGATCGTCGGCGCAACGGTTTCTCCGGACCGGATCTGTCCGTCCGTGTCGGCCTCTGTGCAGGAGCAGATCGGTGCATCCTGTCCGGCGTTTGACGTCAATTCTGCGTGCAGCGGATTCCTGTTTGCACTGGATACCGCAGCTGCCTTTATCGCACGCGGCGGCATCCGCTATGCGCTGGTGCTCGGTGCGGAGCGCCTGAGCCGCATAGTGGACTGGAGCGACCGTTCCACCTGTGTCATTTTCGGTGACGGCGCCGGTGCGTTCGTCATTGCGCCGGGTGAGAATTATCTCGCCTCGCATCTGTTCACGCAGGGCGGCGATTCCGTGCTTGCGATCCCGCTCGGCAAGGGCAATTCCCCTTTTTATGAAAAAGAGGAGGAGCCGCTTGCGGTTCATATGAGCGGGCAGGAAACCTTCAAATTCGCAGTCAAGCAGATCGTCGGCGGCCTGAACCTGATTGCAGAGCAGGCGGGCGTCACGCCGGATCAGTTTGATTATATCGTGCCGCATCAGGCGAATTACCGCATCATTGACCTTGCGGCGCGGCGGCTCGGCATTCCGATGGAGCGGTTTATGCTGAATCTCGACCGCTACGGAAACACCTCTTCTGCCAGTGTGCCGATTTCCTTTGACGAGCTGGCTAGAAGCGGCAAGCTGAAAAAAGGCGATCTGATTGCCATGTGCGCCTTCGGCGGCGGTCTGTCCAGTGCAGCCTGCCTGATCCGCTGGTGAGCGCGTTCAATCTGAAATAAAGCGGCGCAGACAGCGTTCCGCTTTATCATAAATCCAATCCGAAAATATGATGGAGGAATTTATTATGAACACCGAAAAGATTATTGAAGTCCTGGCCAATCACCTTGAGATGGATGCTTCCGAGATCACCGAGGAAACCACCTTTGCAGACCTCGGCGTGGATTCTCTCGAAGCAGTCGAGATCATGATGGAGATGGAGGACGAGTTCGGCGTCGAGATCAACCCGCAGGAGGCCGGCAAGTCCGTGAGCGAGCTCGCGGCTTACATTGAGAGCAAGCAGGGCTGATCCATGAAGCAGACGGAAATTCTCTGCGAGCTGCTGGGAACCCGTTATCCGCTGATGCAGGGGGGCATGGCGCATATTTCCGATGCCCGCCTTGCAGCGGCGGTTTCCAACGGCGGCGGCCTCGGCATCATCTCCGCGGCCAGCGGAAATATCCGGCAGATCGCAGATCAGATCGATGAAGCCCGCCGGCTGACAGATAAGCCCTTTGGCGTGAATATCATGCTGCGCGGTGAAAATATTGCTGAGATTGCAAAGCTGATTGCCGAAAAGAAGGTCGCGGTCGTCACGACGGGCGCGGGCAGCCCCGCAGCCTATATTCCGATGTGGCGCGAGGCAGGCGTCAAGGTCATCCCGGTGATTTCGACGGCAGCGATGGCACAGCTGATGGAAAAATCCGGTGCGGATGCCGTTGTTGCGGAGGGCACCGAATCCGGCGGCCATGTCGGAGAAATGACGACGATGGCGCTGGTGCCGCAGGTCTGTGATGCAGTCGGCATCCCGGTGATTGCGGCGGGCGGCATTGCGGACGGCAGAGGCTTTGCCGCGGCCGTGATGCTCGGTGCATGCGGCGTGCAGATCGGCACGCGGTTCCTTGCGGCGACGGAATGCTGCATTGCAGAGGAGTATAAAGAGCGTGTCCTGAAAGCGAAGGACACCTCCACCGTTGTGACCGGCAGACGGCTCGGTCATCCGGTGCGCAGCCTGAAATCCGCATTCTCGCGTGCCTATGCCAAGGCGGAATATACGGATATTTCCGATGAGGCACTTGAGGCAATGGCAGTCGGCACGCTCCGTGCGGCTGTTGTGGACGGCGACCCGAAGAAGGGCTGCTTCCTCGCGGGACAGATCTCCGGACTGGTCAATAAAGAGCAGCCTGCTGCGGAAATCGTTGCGGAAATCATGGAGCAGGCGGAAAAGCTGCTCGGCTGACCGCAGGCTTGAACGAACAGGAGTCATCAATGGGAAAAATCGCATTTCTCTTTGCCGGACAGGGCGCGCAGTACAGCGGCATGGGCAAAACGCTGTATGAGAGCAGCGCTGCGGCAAAGGCACTTTATGACGAGGCGGAGGCAATCCGCCCGGGCACGATGCAGCAGTCCTTTTCCGGAACGGATGAGGAACTGAAGCAGACGGCCAATACGCAGCCCTGCCTGTATCTGGTGGATCTGGCGGCGGCACGCGCGCTGGAGGAAAACGGCATTCATGCGGATGCGGCGGCGGGCTTCTCGCTCGGTGAGATTGCGGCGCTGGCCTTTGCCGGTGCGTATTCCGATGCGGACGGATTCCGGATTGTCAGCACCCGCGGGCAGCTGATGCAGGAGGCCTCCGATGCGGCAGAAACTGCGATGTGCGCGGTCGTCAAGCTGGACGCACAGACCGTTGCGGATGCCGCTGCGGAATTTGAGCAGCTCTATGCAGTGAATTTCAACTGCCCCGGCCAGACCGTTGTTTCCGGCCTGAAAAGCAGTATGCCGGACTTCACGGCAAAGATCAAAGAACTGGGCGGCAGATGCATCCCGCTGGCTGTCAGCGCGGCATTCCATTCGCCGTTCATGAATGACGCATCCGCGAAATTCGGCGCAGCGCTTTCCGCATACAGCTTCACTGCGCCGCGCATTCCGGTTTATGCGAACCTCGATGCGCAGCCCTACGATCCGGAAAAGATCGCATCGACCATGGAGCAGCAGATGCGCAGCCCGGTGCGCTGGCAGACCACGATTGAAAACATGATCGCGGCGGGCTTTGATACCTTCATTGAGGTCGGCGCAGGAAAGACGCTCAGCGGTCTGGTGAAGAAAACCGCAGCAGATGTGAAAATTTATAATGTGGACAGTGCGGAAACACTGGCGGAAACGGTAAAGGCGGTGAAGGAATCATGCTGAAAGGAAAGACGGCTCTCGTGACGGGCGGTGCGCGCGGCATCGGTGCGGCAATCTGCAAAAAGCTCGCGTCTATGGGCGCGGATATTGCGATTGTTGATCTGACGGTCACGGAGCAGGCACAGGCACTCGAAGCAGAACTGAAGGAACAGTACAGCATCCGTGCAAAGGCATATGCATGCAATGTCAGCGACGCGGAGCAGTGCAAGGCGGTCGTCAAGCAGGTGATTGCAGATTTCGGCAACATCACGATTCTCGTCAACAATGCGGGCATCACACGCGATGCGCTGATCCTCGGCATGAAGGAAACGGATTTTGATGCGGTCATCAGCACGAACCTCAAGGGTACGTTCAACATGACGCAGGCATGCTACCGCCCGTTCATGAAGCAGAAATACGGCAAGATCGTCAATCTTGCGTCTGTTTCCGCACAGCTCGGAACGGCCGGTCAGGCGAATTATGCCGCCTCCAAGGCGGGCGTCGTCGCGCTGACCAAGGTCACGGCAAGAGAGCTTGCCTCCAGAGGCGTGACCTGCAATGCCATTGCGCCGGGCTTCATCGCTACGGATATGACGAAAGCCATCAGCGAGGAGGCCACAAAGGAATACCTCGCATCCATTCCGATGGGCAGAGCCGGACAGCCGGAGGACGTTGCAAATCTGGCCGGCTTCCTCGCTTCCCCTGATTCGGATTATCTGACCGGAACAGTCATCCGCATTGACGGCGGACTTGCTATTTCCTGAGCAGAGCGCCGCAGGCGCACACATTACACGCAATACGCATTCCGATTGAGCAACGCTTCATTCGCTGCGTCTGCGATTCCACAAGGAGTAAAAACATGAGCAAGAGAGTTGTTGTGACCGGACTCGGCGCTGTGACGCCGGTCGGCAATGATGCCGCGTCCTTCTGGGACAGTCTGAAGAACGGCAGGAACGGCATTGCGCCGATCACGCGGTTTGATACGTCAGAGCTGAAGGCGAAGCTCGGTGCAGAGGTCAAGGACTTTGATCCGAAGCAGTTCCTCGATGCAAAGACCGTCCGCCAGACCGACCGCTATCAGCAGTATGCACTCGCCGCGGCGATGCAGGCGGTTGCGGATTCCGGCATCAAAGAGCAGATCGCGCCGGAGCGCCTCGGCGTCTATTACGGCAGCGGCATCGGCGGCTTTGAAACCTTTGTCAATGAGCACAATACCTTCCTGAACAGAGGCCCGGCCAGAGTGTCCCCGTTCTTTATCACGAAGATGATTTCCAATATGGCGGCCGGTATGATCGCCATTCAGATGCAGGCAAAGGGCCCGTGCATCGAGATTACGACGGCCTGCGCGACCGGTACCAACGCAATCGGCGAGGCCATGCGCGCAATCCGTCACGGCTATGCCGATGCAATCATTGCAGGCGGCGTCGATGCGGCGCTGCATCCGCTGGCAATGGCGGGCTTTATCAACTGCCAGGCGCTGACCGACAGCACCGATCCGGACTGCGCGTCCATCCCGTTTGACAAGCGCAGAAACGGCTTTGTCATGGGCGAGGGCGCAGGCGCGCTCGTGCTGGAGGAATATGAGCACGCAGTTGCCCGCGGCGCGAAGATCTATGCAGAGGTCGCCGGCTACGGCAGCACCTGCGATGCGTTCCATGTGACGGCGCCGGACGGTGAGGCGAAGGCCTCCGGTCAGGCGATTGCAGACTGTCTGGCAGAGGCAGATATGCAGGTTCCGGCGGAGCAGATCTATCTGAACGCGCACGGCACCAGCACGCCGCTCAACGACAAGACCGAAACGCAGGCAATCAAAAACGCATTCGGCGCGGATGCGTACAAGATCCATGTCAGCTCCACCAAGTCCATGACGGGACATCTGCTCGGCGCGGCGGGCGCAATCGAGGCGATTGCGGCAATCAAGGCGCTGGAGGACGGCATTGTCCCGCCGACGATCAATTATAAAGAAGCAGATCCGGAGTGCGATCTGAACATCACGCCGAACACGGCTGTGGAAACGCCACTCGCGCTGGCGCTTTCGACCTCGCTCGGATTCGGCGGACACAATGCGTGCATCGCATTCAAAAAGATCTGAACCGAGCCGGAATACTTTGACGGAGGAACGCATATGAACCGTGAAGAACTGATGACGCTTTTGCCGCACCGGAACAGCATGCTTCTGCTGGATGAAGCAGAGGTTGTTGACGGTGCCGCGCACGGAAAAAAGAAGATCACGGGGGAGGAGTGGTTCCTGGACGGCCATTTCCCCGGGCATCCGGTTGTGCCGGGTGTGATTCTCTGCGAGATCATGGCGCAGTCGGTCTGCGTCTGCATGGAAAAGCAGCCGGACGGTTCTCAGCCGCTGACGCTGTTCACCGGCATCGACAAGGTCAAGTTCCGTCATCCGGTTGTGCCGGGCGACGTCTTTGAAACCCGCTGCGAGATCATCAAGAGCCGCGGCCCGTTCTACTGGGCGAAGGGCGAGGGCTTTGTGGACGGCAAGCGCTGCGTCAGCGCGGAGTTCTCCTTCGTTGTCAAGCCCGCGGAGGAGGCAGAGGCATGAGTGCAATCAAGGATATTTTCAATTCCCTCACGGGCAATGTGGAGCATCCGCCGCGCACCTGCAAGCAGTGCGGCACGGAGATTCCGTATCAGGATTATGTGGCAAACCACTGCATCTGCCCGGAGTGCGGCGCATACTTCCGGATGCGCGCCGTGGAGCGGCTCGATGAAACCGTTGACCGCGGCACGTTCCAGGAGATCGACAAAAAGCTGAAATCGAAGGATCCGATCCGCTTCCCGGACTATGCGCAGAAGCTCGACAAGGCGGAAAAGGCCAGCGGCCTGAATGAGGCCGTCGTGTGCGGCACGGCCAAGATCAGCGGCATCGACTGCGGCCTGTTCATCATGGATTCCGCATTCATGATGGGCAGCATGGGCACGGTTGTCGGCGAAAAGATCACGCGGCTGTTTGAAAAGGCGACAGCGCTGAAGCTGCCGGTCGTCGGGTTTATCACGTCCGGCGGCGCCAGAATGCAGGAGGGCATCTTCTCCCTGATGCAGATGGCAAAGGTTTCCGGTGCGGTCAAGCGGCATTCCGAGGCCGGTCTGCTGTATATCGCCGTGCTGACCGATCCGACTACGGGCGGCATCACCGCGAGCTTTGCGATGCAGGGCGATATCATTATCGCGGAGCCGAAGGCGCTGATTGGCTTTGCAGGTCAGCGCGTCATTGAGCAGACCACCGGCGAAAAGCTCCCCGCGGGCTTCCAGAGAGCCGAATTCCAGCTGGAGCACGGCTTTGTGGATCTGATCGAGGAGCGTCCGCGCATGACCTATACGCTGAGCAAGCTGCTGAAGCTGCATCAGCCCGCATAATGGGACGGAACGGCCGGGAGCAGCCGGAACAGAAGCGCAGCCGCTTCGGGAATACGCATCCCGGTGCAGTGCGGCACTCCGGCAGGGCCGGTACGGTTGACTATCCGTATATCGCATACAATGAATGCGGCGCTGCAATGCTGCTGGAGCTCTGCTCGGTTTTCTCGGTGATTGCGGGGCTTGGGCTGATTTATGTGCTGCTCGGCGGCGGAAAATATATGCTGTCGGATTATCTGCTTGCTGCGGGCGGGATCCTGCTCGTGAACCGCGCATTTGCGGCTGCGGCAAAGTACGTCAACAATGCGCAGGTGCGAAAGCGCATTGCCGCAGATACGGATTATGCGTATGAATTCGCGTACAAATATCCGGAGCAGGCGCATATCTGCGCGGAGCTGAATCCGTGCTATGCGGCCAATCCGGACGCAGTCCCTGCGGAGGCGATCCGCGAAAAGCTGGAACGGGAAGCGAACGGCTCTGAAAAGACGCGGAAAATCATCTGCGCTGCCGGGCTGGGATTTCTGTTTCTGGTACTGGTCGCTGCGATCCTCTTTTTCGCGTGGATTATCCGCGAAACGACCTGAAAACTGATCATGAAGAAAGGCAGGGAACACCTATGGCAATCGCTGATGTCAAGACCGCCTATGAGCGCGTGCAGGCGGCGCGGAACGGCAAGCGCCCGATGGGTTCTTATTATATTGAGCATATGATCGACGATTTTGTCGAGCTGCACGGTGACCGCAGATTCGGGGACGATGCCGCGATTGTTGCGGGCGTCGGTTATCTCAACCGCATTCCGGTGACGGTCATTGCAATGGAGCGCGGCGATACAATCGAGGACCGCATGAAGCGGAACTTCGGCTGTCCGGAGCCGGAAGGCTACCGCAAGGCGCTGCGCCTGATGAAGGAGGCGGAGAAATTTCACCGCCCGGTCATCTGCTTCATCGGAAGCTCCGGCGCATACTGCGGCATCGAGGCCGAAAAGCGCGGACAGGGGCTTGCAATCGCGGAGAATCTCTATGAGATGATGGGGCTGAAAACGCCCGTGATTTCTGTGGTCGTCGGAGAAGGCGGCAGCGGCGGCGCGCTGGCGCTCGGCGTGTGCGATACGGCGATCATGCTGGAAAATGCCGTGTATTCGGTGATTTCGCCGGAGGGCTGCGCGAGCATTCTCTGGAAGGATGCAGCCAAGGCTCCGGAGGCGGCAGCGCATCTGAAGCTGACGTCCTACGATCTGCTGAACTTTGAAGTCATTGAGAAGGTGATTCCGGAGGCGGGCAAGTCCGACCGGGAGATCTGCTCGGCGCTGAAATCGGTGCTGCTGAATGAGATCACCAGACTGAGCCAGATGAGCCCCGAAGCACTTCTGGATCACCGCTACGAGAAATTCCGCAAGATCGGCGCGTGAGGGAACGGGGGCGTTCCCTGTGCAAAATACTGAATACAGGCGGAATCCGCCCGCCGATTTGGGAAGAATTGACACTTGATTTTTTCTGCGGAATATGGTATAATAAATTCTGCGTTTGATCCATAGCACTACTGTCCGAACAGTACACGGATGGGCTGTTATGTCAGATTTACACATTCATTACTGAAAGAGGTGAAAACCATGGCAAAGGAAGGCATCCATCCGAACTGCGAGAAAACCACGATCACCTGCCACTGCGGCAACGTCATCGAGGTACTCTCCACCAAGAAGGACATCAAGGTTGAAATCTGCTCCAAGTGCCACCCGTTCTTCACGGGTAAGCAGAAGCTGGTCGATACCGGCGGCCGCGTCGAGCGCTTCAACAAGCGTTTCAACAGAGGCTGATAAGCTGCAACGAAAGCAGCCGGGACAGAATCCCGGCTGCTTTTTTTCGTGCAGAAAGCCTGTTATCCGGCTGATTTTTTGTTTGCCTTTGAGGGTTTGATACAAAAAATGAGTTGTATTCTATCAAAATTCGGTATTCTGCCCCTTTGCAAAATACGGAAAATATGCTATAATGATTATGTGTGCAAATAGATTCATGCATGGCGGCAGGCATGTGCCGCAGAGGAAAGGATGAAGAATCATGCAGTCCGATATGATGAGGGAAATGAAGCTCTATCAGCTCTGGCGCGAAAATGCCGTTGAGGATCCGGATCTGGTTCAGGAACTGGAAATGATCCGCGGCGACGACGACGCAATCCGTGAGCGCTTTTACTGTGATCTGGAATTCGGCACCGGCGGTCTGCGCGGTGTGCTCGGTGCAGGCACCGGCCGGATGAATATCTATACCGTGCGTCGTGCAACACAGGGTCTTGCCAACTATGTGAAGGGATCCTTTGATGCACCGAGCGTTGCGATTTCCTATGACAGCCGCATCAAGTCCGATACCTTTGCAAAGGCTGCCGCAGCCGTGCTGGCTGCAAACGGCATCCGCGTACACATCTATCAGGAGCTGATGCCGACACCGATGCTCTCCTGGGCGGTTCGTGCGCTGAACTGCTCCGCCGGCATCATGGTCACCGCGAGCCACAATCCCGCAAAGTATAACGGCTACAAGGCCTACGGCGCGGACGGCTGTCAGATTACGCTGGAGGTCGCGGAAACGGTTATCAACAAGATCAATGCGCTTGATCTGTTCCGGGATGTGAAGACCTGCGATTTTGAGAAGGCTGTCGCAGACGGCATGATCTCCTATATCGGGCAGGATGTGATCGAAGAATATTATAAGCGCGTGCTCGCGCAGGGCATCCATACGGATGTCTGCCCGCAGAGCGGCCTGAAAATTGTCTATACCCCGCTGAACGGCACGGGCAACAAGCCGGTGCGCGAAATTCTGAAGCGGATCGGCATCAGCGATGTGACCGTCGTCAAGGAGCAGGAGCTGCCGGACGGCTACTTCACGACGTGCCCGTATCCGAACCCGGAGATCCGCGAGGCACTGGAGCTCGGTCTGCGGCTCTGCGAGGAGGTGCAGCCGGATCTGCTACTCGCAACCGATCCCGACTGCGACAGAGTCGGCATTGCGGTGCCGGACGGCAAGGGCGGTTTTGCACTGTTCTCCGGCAACGAGGTCGGTGCGCTGCTGTTTGAGTATATCTGCGAGGAGCGCACGAAGCTCTGCACCATGCCGAAGAATCCGGTCGCGGTCAAGACAATCGTCACGACCGACATCGTCAAGTCGATTGCAGATGCCTACGGCGTGCAGCTGCTGGATGTGCTGACCGGCTTCAAGTTCATCGGCGAGCAGATCGGTCTGCTGGAGGAAAAGGGCGAGGAGGATCGCTATATCTTCGGTTTTGAGGAGAGCTACGGCTATCTGGCAGGCTCCTATGTCCGCGACAAGGATGCAGTTGTTGCGTCCATGCTGATTGTGGAAATGGCTGCATATTACCGCACCAAGGGCATCTCTTTGATGCAGGCGCGCGAGAATCTGTATCAGAAGTACGGCGTGTTCCGCCACAGCCAGGAGAGCTTTGCATTTGAGGGCATCAGCGGCATGGAGAAAATGCGCGAGCTGATGAAGTCCCTGCGCACGGATGCGCCGGCGGAGATCGGCGGACTGAAGGTCATCGGCACGGCAGATTATCTGGAAGGCACCGTCACGGACAAGCTGACCGGCACTGTGACGCCGACCGGTCTGCCGAAGTCGGACGTTGTAGCGTTCCGACTGCCGGATCAGGCAAGCGTGATCGTGCGTCCGTCCGGTACGGAGCCGAAGGTCAAGGCGTATTACACGACCGCCTGCAAGACCATGGAAGAGGCCATTGCGCTGGAGGATAAGCTCAAGGCAGATACGCACAAGCTGCTGCTCGGTTAAGTGAATATCGGAAAGGCAGACCGGTCAGCGGATTGGTCTGCCTTTTTCTATCCGGTCTTTGACGGTGCGCAGTGCCGGGCTCCGGCACTCTGAAAAAAACATTTGACTGCGCGGGGGATTGCACATGAAAGCCAGGACTGAAAAACAGGTTTCAAATGGATCCTTTTCATTGCGGCATTCTTCGCCGTGATCCTTCTGGGATATGCATATATCATGTACGGAACAGACAGGGAATACCGGTTTGAAACGAAGTATGGGGACTGTTTTATCGTAACCGCAAATGATTTTTCGATGCTTACACGTTAAGCGTTGAGAAACCCCAAACTGACTTCTGTATAGATTTAGACTACTTTGAAGCAGAAAAAGGCGTCGCTGTCAGGTCGGCAACGGAGCAGGTCATTGTTTATGAAATCGGCGGCATTCAATTCTGCAAGGATGTATCGTCGGGAGGATTTCAGTTGTATGCGGGAGGCGGCGAAAACTGAACCCCGGTGAAGTGTGCTGAAATACGGATGATTTGGATATACGGAGGTCTGTATGATTCGGAATGTGATATTTGATGTCGGGAATGTGCTGATCGAATTTGACTGGCACAAATTCCTGCGCAGAAACCGTTCCCAATATAGCGCATGATAAAAATTAACTTGACTTCTCCCCACGAAACGGGGGTGACAACCCAGGGTGACAGGGGGAAACTCGCTGCGCTCGCATTCCCCCTATCCCCCTAGGTTTTCGCCCCCGAGCCCCCGCTTTCCTGACCCCTTGACCCCCTTAGCACGCCATCCTGCATTGAGCGCACAGAGAGGAGCGGATAAGGAAAGGGGGAGCGCGAGGGGGAGAACCTTAGGGAGAGGCGAGATTGGAGCGAAGCGACGACTCCGCTTTTCTGAACAGAGAGTTCTGATAAGGAGATATTTTATGATTCGGAATGTGATATTTGATGTCGGGAATGTGCTGATCGAATTTGACTGGCACAAATTCCTGCGGACGCTGTTTGACGAGGAAACCGCACAAAACGTATCCCCGGCGATGTGGGGTACGCCCGCCTGGGATGAAATGGACCGCGGCGTGCTGAGTATGGAGGAGGTCACGGCGCTGTTCATTGCGAATGCGCCGGATTATGAGCCGCAGATCCGCGAGGCGCTTGACCGCATCGGGGAGTGCCCGTCTGTCAAGCCGTATACAATCGCATGGATCCGGGAGCTGAAATCCAAGGGATTCCGGGTGTATTACCTTTCCAATTATTTTCAGACGATCTGGGAGAAGCGCCCCGATATCCGCGCATTTGCGGACGAAACGGACGGCGGCATCTTCTCGTGGCAGGAGAAGGTCATTAAGCCCAGTCCGGAGAGCTTTCAGCGGCTGCTTGACCGATACGGGCTGAAAGCGGAGGAGAGCCTGTTCATCGACGACAGCCCGAAGAATATTGCGGCTGCAAAAGCGCTCGGGTTCCATGCGGTACGCTTTGAAAGCTACGAACAGCAGCATGCGCAGATCGCGCAATACCTGGCGGAACACACAAAATAACCGCCGTATATTTGTGCATCCCGCTGATTTTACAGAAAAGCATAAGGAATCCCCGCCGTTTGAAACGTATGCAAAATAAAGGGGGCGAGCTTATGAAAATCGAACCGAGAGCAACGGCATCTTTGCCGAAATATGCGGCGGTTATGGCTGCGGCCGTCGTGCTGACCGGCTGCGGGAACCGTCCTGTCGCGCTGGGCGGCGATGTGCCTGTGCCGGATTTCATTTCCGAAAGCTCCGAGAAGCATATCATATCGGGCTTTGCGCGGCAGGGCATCAAGCTGGAGCGTTCTTATGGAATTGCAGAATATAACGGGCCGGCCAATCAGGCATGGTTTGCGGACAAAGAGAAAGCGGTTGTGGTCTGTTTTTATTTTGACAACTCCGGCAGTGCCGCGGAGTTGAAACAGAACAGTGCAGAGCAGTTTGACTGGGGATTTGCCTGTGAAACACAGTATCCGCTCGGTGCAGAGGAGCAGACGGCATGCCGGACGGCATATATCGAAGTGAAGCCGCTGCACGAAACAGAATTTTCCAAGGATGCCGCTGAACAGATCGCAAAAGATTTGCAGAACATGACAATCAATGAAACAACAGATGAAACGGAGGCGAAAACAAATGAAAATTGAACCGAGAAAAACCGCAGCAATGCCGAAATATGCAGCGGTGCTGGCATCTGCCGTGCTGCTGACAGGCTGCGGACTGGATAATCCGTTTGAGCAGCCCGGACTGGAAGGCACAGCACCGGATCCGGGTGTGGAGCTGGTCGGTGAGGAGGCATTTTTCCCGGATCTGACCGAAACGCCTGCGCAGACAACAGAGCCGCAGCTGGAGGGCGAGATAAACCCGTATGACGGGGATGGCTGCGGTTTTTCGGGGACGGAGCCGGTCATGACGGCGCCGCAGAAGCCGAATCTTGCCGGCGTGATCGCGGTGGATTCCGCGCCGGACAGCGAAGATCCTGTCATGCTGGACGGCGACGTGATCGCAGCACCCGATTATGCCACGGATACGGTCGCACAGCGTCTGGATACCGTTGCGACCGTATATCAGAGCGCGTTTGCAGAGCGCGGCGTCACGATGACAAAAAGCAGCCGGAAGGTCGGCAACTTCGGCACGGATTTTTATGAGGGTCTGAAATCTGACCGTGCGAAAGTGCAGGTTCTGTTCTTTGACGGTCTGGACGACAGCATTCCTCTGCGGGACTGGCTGACGGACGACGACGCGGCATTTTTTGAATGGGGCTGCGTGATGAATGTGGATGATCCGGACGAGGAATATACGCGCGTACTCATGGTGGACATCAATACGGATGTTGACCCCGCGACCGTAGCGAGGAACGCAGGCTTATGAATCTGACGCTGCATTTGACGGAAAACTGCAACATGGACTGCGCCTACTGCACGCGCGTCAAGCAGCCCGTCCGGATGACAGAGGACGTGCTGGACGCCGCCTGTGATCTGGCATTTGCATACGGCAATACGGCAGGCTTCTGCTTTTTCGGCGGGGAGCCGCTGCTGGAGCTGCCGCTGATCGAGCGCGCGATCCGGCGCAGCAAGGTGAAAAGTGCGGAAACCGGCAAACCGGTTTCCTACAAAATGACAACGAACGGCACGCTCCTGACGGAGGAAATCCTGGACATGATTCAGCGGGAGAGAATCGGCATCGGGCTGTCCTTTGAGGGCAAAGCGCAGGACTGCTGCCGCAGGTTCCGCGACGGCGGCGGCACCTTTTCCGCAGTATCGGAAAAGGCAAAGCTGCTGCTGAAATATCAGCCGGATGCCCATGCCATGATGACGATTGCGCCGCAGGCTGTTCCGCAGTATGCAGAATCCGTGCGCTATCTCTGCGGGCTCGGGTTCCGGCGGATCACAGGAACGATTGCATACGGCAAAAAGGTACACTGGACGGACGCTGACCTTGCGCTGCTGGAAACACAGCTGCGTGAGATCGCGGCCTTTTATGAGGCAGCGTTCCTGCGCGGCAGGCCGGTCTATTTCAGCCCGTTTGATGCGAAAATCCGCGACTGCATCACCGGATACAATCCGGGGGAACGATGTCATCTCGGATTCCGGCAGATGCCGGTTGCGCCGGACGGAAAAATCTACGCATGTACGCAGTTTATCGGGGATGAGGACTTCTGCCTCGGGGATGTGTTCAGCGGACTCAGCACGGAAAAGCAGAGAACGCTTGCAAAACGCGAGGCCGTACCGGATACCTGCCGGGAGTGTGCGCTGCGAAAGCGCTGCACGAATTCCTGCGGCTGTCTGAACCGTCTGGAAACCGGCAATGAAAATACCGTTTCGCCGCTGCAATGCACCTATGAGCAGATGCTGATTGCGATTGCGGACGAAACGGCAGACCGTCTGTTCACCGCGGATGAGGAAGCATTCCGGAAGCGCTATGCGCCGCAGGGGTAAAGGCGGTTCCGGCGGGTTGAAAACAGGTCGGCGGGCATTCCCGAACCCATGTCCTTTTCACAAAACAATTCTCTGAATACAAACAGAAACATCCGCCGGTGCGATTCATTCACACCGGCGGATGTTGTTCTGCGGTTTTATTTTGCCAAATCTGCAAGGCTGATTTTCTTCGCAATGTATTGCAGAATCTTAGTCGTATCCTGCCCGTCCACATTTCCGTCATGCGTGACGTCTGCATTTTGCCTGCCCTGATCGGTCATGGCCGCATCGCTGTCCTCTGCGGCAAATCTTGCAATGAGAACGGCGTCGGCGACGTCAATAGATTCATCACAGTTTGCATCGCCCGCGGCGTATTGTGATTTCTCAGCCGGAGCGCCGGTTGACCATACGGCCGTTGTTTCCGGAACCGGTTCCGTTGTTTCATACTGATACCACCATTTGGTTGTCGTGGTTGCCGGATCGGGCGTTGTGACGGTCACAGTCGTTGCGGGCGTATCCGGATCGGGATTGAAACGCGCTGTTGTTGTAAGAACCGGCGGCTCAGTTTCGGCCGCCGCTGCCGGCAGAACGCGCACCTTTTCCGTCGTTGTTCTGCCGTCGGAAGCGCGGACGGTGACCGTTGTTTCTCCTGCTTTCAGTCCCCGGAGATGCAGATAATCCGCCGTGGACGAAATCTCCGCCCTGGCGATTGTATCATCCGCGACCGCATATTCCACTGTTGCCGGATACGCGCCGACCAGCGGAATCAGCACACCGCCGCCGCAGTTCATCTCGATATATTCTTCGTAACAGCGCAGATACAGCGGTTGATCGGCATTGCAGTCCTTCGGGTATACCTTGACAGGAAACTGGCTCTCGGTTCCTTTCATGCGGAGATCGTAATACAGGACAGGCGATACGGATTTGTAAGGGAACGATCCGGTCTCACCGGCAGCCGGTCTGATGATGACATTGTATTCGCCGGGTGTATTCGGATCGACCTGCGAGGTATCCAGCGTATACAGTTCTGTAAATTCACCGGAACCGACTGTGAACGAATACACATAGGAAGCCGTTTCCTCCCAGTTGTATTGTACCGCTTCCAGAATCACTTTGCTGAAATCAAACGTATCACCGGTATAGATACCGAGCTCCCTGTTCTGGTTCAGTGCCTGGGAATACCGGATATCGCCGTTCAGGATTTCTTCATCTGCGGCATGAATCGGGAGTGCGGCAAATGAGGCGGCGCTCATTGTCAGCGCGGTAAAAGCAGAAAAGATTTTTGTCTTTTTCATATCAATACCACCTTTCTGATTGTTTTGGGGTTTGCCGCCTGCATATAAGGCTTTTCAGCCGTGCGCAGACATTTCTTCCGTTCATCAAAAGCCAATATGCGTGACATGAATGATGCATTCCGCGGTTCTGCCGTCCGGTGCCGTGACGGTCAGCTTCGTGGAGCCGATCCGCAGCCCGCGGATACTGAAAACCTGATTCAGACCGGACGTATCCGTGTGCTTTTCCGTGATTTCCGCGACAGTTGGGTCTTCAAATTCATAGGCAGTCCCGTCATGACCTTCCCGCAGATTGTAAAGCGTGCAAATCTGTTCCGAACCGTCATCCGGAATAGCAATCTCCGCACAGGATGTCATCTGGCCGCGTCCGATCATCAGTCCGGTGTTTTCATCCCAGACATGCACCTGGAAAACGTTTCTGGACCAGTCCATTGTCACGTGAACCGTTCCCGGTGTCAGGCCGATTTGCGGAATCTCACGGTCAGAATAGTTGAAATCATCCTCTGCACCGACATTCGATTCCACATAGACATGATAGGTGCCGGGCACGTTCGGGTTGACCTCACCCGTATCAAGCGAGTAGAGGTTTGCAAATTTGCCTGAACCGACCGTAAAGACGTCCGCCTGATATGCGGTATCACCTGATGCATTTTTCAAATCCAGCGTCAGCTCCAGATTGCTGTAATCGGGTTCTTCTCCGGCATACAGATATACACCACCGGGGTTGTGTCCGATAATTGCGCGGTAATCTGTCTGCCGTGCTTCGGATGCGGCCGTGGTCTGTACGGTATCTTCACTGTCTGTTTCCGAAGCATCCGGCTGCTCTGTTACGTTTGAAGCTTCCTCCGTCACATCTGCGGATACGGTTTCCGTTTGCTGTGTCACAGATGCAGAAGCTGTCGCTGCCGAACCTGCAATCCCGGTGACTGCCGTTGTTTCCTCCGGGGGTTCCGTCACGGTTTCCGGCACAGAGGAATCCGCAAGTGAACTCTGCGTTGTCAGATCATCACGCTGTCCGCGCAGCAGCAGCGCACCGACGCCGACCGCAAACAGCATACAGGCAGCAAGCGCCGCAGCCGTAATCCAGCGCGGGGCTGAAAATTTGTCATCCGGACGGGGAACCGGCAATGCAGTTCCGGACAATTCAGCAGATTTGTCATGCTCTGCCTGCGGATGCAGATTCGTGTTCTGGAATGCATCGGCAAGCATATCACCCGGCAGCTTGCCGAGAAGATCAGAAAACTCTGCGGCATTCACAGCAATCCCTCCTCTCTGAGATATTTCAGCAGCTTTTTGCGGATTCTGGATAACGTGACCTGCACATGGTTTTCCCGCATTCCGAATTCTGCCGCAAGCTCAGGATATGAGGCGAAACTCCAGTATCTGCGAATGAATAAGCTCCGCTGTTTTTTCGGCAGTTTCCGCAGAAAATCCGTTACCGCAGAAAGCATTTCCCTTTGCTCTACCTCGGAGCACACATTGTCCGAAGCCGGAAACAACGCAGAGAGCTCTTCCAGCGCAACCGGCTGCTGTCCGCGGCCGCGCTTTTCGCTTTTTCCTGCCCGGTAGCGATCCATTGCATTGTTGCGGACAATTACAATCAGATATGCACAGTAATTATCCGGGTTTGCAGGCGGGATCGTATTCCACACCCGCAGGAGCGCATCGTTCAGGCATTCTTCCGCATCCTGTTCATTGCCGAGAATATTGCGCGCAATCGACCGGCAGAGCGCTCCGTACCGTTCCTCGGTTGCTTTCAGCGCCTGCTCATCTCTGTTATTCAGCATCAAAAGAATTCTTTTGTCGTCTATGGCAATCACCGCCTTTGTGTTTCGCCTTCATCTGTTACGACGGAAAACATCTGAAAAACTTACAGCTTTTTTGAAAAAATCTTTTTTTTATTCTAACATCGGAATCCATCTTTGTCAATGAAATGAAAAAACAGTATCGGCTGTCATAACAGAACAGAGCAGCATGATCTCTCACACTGCTCTGCTGACTGTGTGGTTTTGAAGTTGCAAAAACCACGTATTTATGCAGGAAACTGCTTGTATCAAAAGGCTGGCGGGCGCTGACTGTTTCCGGTCGGCGCCCGCTGATACTTGATAAGAGATTCTGTTATTCATGCAGCTGCCGTTCCTTTTTCAGCTTGTGCATCTGCACCCAGATGCGGATTTCCGCATAGAGCAGCAGCAGGAAGACACCAAGATTCAAACCGCTTACAAGCATGTTGCTGTCCGAATGAAACGTCAGCCCGCGATGAAGATTCATATAAGCGCTCCAGAGATTCAGGAAGATAAACGGCAGAACCAGGGCTATAATCCGTTTCAGGTGCGCGATTTTGCTGTCCAGATCGGCGTGCAGCTCGAACGGGCCGTCTGCCGTTTTTCTGCGCAGATAGGTCCAGCGGAGATAGTTGCCGACATATTCCGTGCCGCATTCCGAAAGAAAATCAAGGTATTCCTTGCCTATTGCGGAATCCGGATGATTTTCCGCCAGTTCCAGATAATAGGTGTATTCGCCCGGCTCAATGTCCTCAAACCAGTATGTTGCGATCCCGACGTGGCAGAGCCCGAAGCCCTTTGCCGCCATCGCGTTCAGCCACTGTTCTTCCTTTTCGAACTCCCAAACCCAGAACCACTTGTGAAATTTCTGTTTCATTTTGTACTCCTTCCTGTCAGTATCTTACGATCGTGTCGATGAGGCGTCTGCCGTTGGCGGCAAGCTCTTCCAGCCGTTCAATTTCGGTGAGCAGCACCGCCATGCCCGTCTGTGTGATGACGTACTCCTTTTTGCGGCTGCTCGGCTCCGTGCCGCAGGCCTCAATCCAGTTCTTTTCCAGCATGGTGTTGATTGCGCCGTACAGCGTGCCTGCTGCCAGCCGCACTCTGCCGCCGGAGAGCTGTTCCGCGAACTGCATGATGCCGTAGCCGTGCCGCGGTTCCAGCAGAGAGAGCAGAATATAATAGACTGCTTCTGTCAGGGCGCCGTTTCCGATGTTCATTGCAGTCCTCCTTTCTTCGGTTGCCGTTATATTGTCTTACGTTATATTGCTTTCCGTTGTATCGCTATCCGATATATCGGATTGCGATTGTATTATAGCATATTCTGCGCAGTTTGTCAAGAGGGTTCTGAAAATTATTTTTATGCGCTTTCCGCAAACAAAATCAGCGGCAGATTCCGCTTGCCGGAGGGGTGCTTTTTGCATTGTTTCAAAAAAACAATTTTCCGGCATTTCGCATTTGTATGCAGCGCAGATTTTCTGTCGAAACGCTTGATTTTCTGACGCATTTGTGCTATGATAGAATAGCGGCGAGGTAGAAAAATAGACCGCTTTGCCGCGCAGCATATCTAAAAGGAGAGAGCAATATGAAAAAACGCACACTGACGGCGGTGCTTTGTGCTGCCCTGTGCCTGACCGGATGCACGGCAGCTCCGGCAGGAACCCCGCAGACAGAAACCGGCCAGTCCGCGGAGCAGACCGCGGCAGAGCAGACAACCGATGCGCAGGCCGCACCGGAAACGGATGCCCCCCCTGTGACAGAACCGGAGCAGGAACAGACGGTTGAAGTCATCACAGAGGCGGTCAAGACCAACAAGGCCGATAACGACACCAAAATTCTGTTCAGTGACCGCGGGCTGGACGCAACCCGGATCAATGCGGTCGAAGAATCCGGCGAGGAGCTGAAGCTCGGCGCGTCCTATCTGGACTGGACGCTGGAATCCTTTGACGGCATACTGGCAGATAATGCACAGTCGGTTGTCGCCATGGACGCGGATTTCTCCCGGGAGTCCACGCTGGCTGTCAACGGTGTCATGACCGTTTTTTCCAAGGATGATCCGAATTACCCGAATGCCATGCTTCTGCGCGTGGACAATCAGGCGGATTTTCCGTACTTTGTCAATGATTACCGCGAACGCGGAAAATATATTATCCAGAATTCCCGCGATGTCTTTGCGATGCTGGAGCTCCCGGATCCTCCCGTGGACGAGCAGTATGAGCTCTCGGTTTCCGTATCGGTTTCCGCGCTGCAAATTCATATGGGCAGCGGGGACTATGACACAATACGGGTAACTGCAGCGTCGAAACGTTAACAAATTATCTATTGAACTTCTGTGCTGCATGTGGTATACTGAATACGGTGCGCCGGAGGAACGCACCGTATTTGCAGTTTACGGGAGGATTTACATGCGAAGATGCATACCGGCAGCTGTCACGGCGGCCGCTTTTGTGCTGATGTGCTGTACCGGATGTGCAGCGGCAGAACCCCCGCAGGGGGACAGTGCGCCGCAGGAAAGCAGTGCGGCGGAGATTCCGGCATTTTCACTGCCGGACAATATCCTCGGGGAACCGAGTGACCTCGTTCCTGCGGTGACAGTCGATTCTTACGCAGTACCGGAGAGTGCAGGCATGGATTTTATCAGGGAACTGAAGCTGGGCTGGAATCTCGGCAATACCTTTGACGCCGCGGATGTGAAATCTCTGACGGCGGAGCAGGAAATGGATTATGAATCCGTGTGGTGCGGCACGGTCACGACGATTGAAAACATTGCCGCAATCAAGGCGGCCGGATTCCGTACTGTGCGGATTCCTGTATCATGGCATAATCATGTGGACGAAAACGACCGGATCTCAAAGGCGTGGATGGCACGCGTGAAGGAGGTCGCGGACTGGTGCATGGCGATGGATCTGTATGTCATCATCAATACGCACCATGACAATGCTTTGGAATGGTACTATCCGGATGAAGCGCATATGGCGCGTTCGGAGCAGTATCTGACGGCGGTCTGGTCGCAGATTGCGGAAACCTTCCGCGATTACGACGAGCACCTGATTCTGGAATCCCTGAACGAGCCGCGCCTTGTCGGAACAGACTATGAATGGTGGTTTGATCCGGGCAGTGCAAAGTGTCAGGAGGCCGTCGGCTGCATCAACCGGCTGAATCAGCTCTTTACCGATACCGTGCGGGCATCCGGCGGAAACAATGCGCAGCGCTGGCTGCTCTGTCCGGGCTATGCCGCCTCTGTGGACGGTGCCTGCGATGAAAACTTCCGTGTGCCGGAGGATCCGGCGGGAAAGGTCATTGTTTCCGTCCATGCGTATATTCCGTATCATTTTGCGCTGAACAAGGCCGGTACCAAGGAATGGTCGCTCGATTCCGGCAGCGATACCGGCGAGATTCTGACCGTGCTGGACAGACTCTACGGCAGCTTTGTGCAGAACGGGCAGCCGGTGCTGATCGGGGAGTTCGGGGCATTGAATAAGGATAATCCGGAGGCGCGTACCGCGTTTTCTGCATTTTATACCAAGGCTGCGCGGGCGCGCGGCATTTCCTGCCTTTGGTGGGATAACAATGCGTTCACAGGTTCCGGCGAGAACTTCGGACTGCTGTACCGCCGCAGTTCGACTTTCCCGTATCCGGAGATTGTGCAGGCGCTGCTCAGCGGGAGCGAAACAGGATAAACGGCCGGATACGGCTGAAAAGCGGGGGTAGGATATGAAACAGTTTCTTTTGGCAGTGCTGGTCTGTGCCGGTGCATGGTGCCTTGCGGGCTGTAATCAGAATGCACAGCCGGATGAGGATGCGGCGGAGTCATCCGCAGCGGAAACAACGGCCGCCGTCACGACGGTGACAACCGTGACGACGGCGGCGGAAACGACCACTGTCACGACCACAACGCAGGCACAGTATCTGCTTGCGGAGGATGCAGCGCTGGAAATTGATCTGTCCTCTGTCCGCGCAACCGGCTGCAAGTTTACGGTTGTGAATCACGGAGAAGCCAATCAGCCTTATTCCAAGTGCTGGCGGCTGGTGGATCCGGAAACGGATCGGGAGCTGCCGCAGCATTCGGATGCGGAGCTGAGCGATGCCGCGGCGGGCGTTCTGCCGCCGGAGGGCAGCACGGAAATCACCGCAGAATGGGAAGAGCGCTACGGCCCGCTGAATGACGGCGTCTATCTGCTGGAGCTGGTGCTGGAGCAGGCCGCAGAGGAGCAGTCGGAGGAGAGCTCCGGCGCGGAGGCACGGAAAATCCCGAAGGTGGCCCGTGCAGAGCTGGAGATTGATTCCGGCGGATTTGTCCCGCGCGTGAGCATCGACCCTGCAACCGTTACGCCGGAGGGCTGCACGCTGACGGTGCGCAACTCGCCGGACATGGGGCGTACCTATACGCTGGTGTACCGGCTGTATGACGAAACCGGCGCCAAGCGCATGGAGCTGCTGCGGGAATACGATAAGGAAACGAAGCTCGCAAATGACTATCATCTGGAGCCGGGCGCGGTGATGCAGATAAAATACAACTGGCGGGAAACCTACGGCGCACTACTGGAGGGCAAGTACGCAGTTGAGATTGATCTGATGCCGGATGACGGCTCCCCGACGATGTCTTACACTGCCGCGTTTGAGATCAAGGAATAACAGGTATCATTTTATCATGAGAAAACGGGCGCTGACTGCAAACAGTCAGCGCCCGCTTCGCTATGCGTCTGCAAGCAAACGCACCAAACCCGCCGGAGGAATCGAATTCCTTTGATATTTCGCAATGAGAAAAGTGATGTAAATACACTGTTTTTCAATAATGGGATTCTTAAGGGACATATGTCCCTTAAGCGGGGTTTGGGGCGGAGCCCCATTCTCAATCCATCGGAGATACCTTATAATGTGATAATTTTGGCAATGGCGCGGAGGATTGCGGTCAGATCCTCGGCGGTCACGCCGGCAACGCCGTCGCAGTCTGCATTCGCAGCACCCTGATCGCTCGGCATGACACCGGCATCCGCGGTCAGGAACCGCGCCAGCATCACCGCATCTGCGACATCCGTGAAGCCGTCGCAGTTCATGTCGCCTTTGCGGGTGGATACGGGAGCCGCAGCCGTGGTAACGGAAACTGGCTCTGCGGTGCTGATTGTGGTTAAAATGGGTTCCGATGCTCCGGGCACGTATTCCATGCGGAATACGTTGCAGGAATCTGCCTTTGTAATGGTATGGCTGCCTTTTGTGACCGGAACCGTCAGAATCCCGTCACCGGATGCAGCGTATTTGCTGCCGTCGAGCTTCATATTGCCGTTCGGTTCGGCAAAGACGAGCGTCAGCGTGCCGTCTGCGGGGGCATGGAATGTAATGCTTGCGGCGGTTTCCATTTTCAGGCAGCGCGTCAGCGTTTCGCCGCCGTAGGTGACTGTTCCTTTGGAAGCTGACAGGTTGCCGGAAATCGTATAGAAGCTGCTCTCCAGGCCGTTCACTGTGAAATTGTGGAGATAGCCGCTGCCTGCGGGGATGTTCTGCGCGGGTGTTGTGACGGTCGTTCCGGCGGGGGCGGCGGTTGTCCCGGGTGCCGTTGTCGCAGCGGGTACGTCTGTGGAAACCGGCGGGTTCTGCGGCAGCACATACGCGCCGCTGCCGATCTTTACAATCGCGGACTGATAACCGACAAGCGCGGATTTCAGTGCCGTATTGACAGCGTAGCTTGCGTCGTCCGCCTCCGTGAACGTCCATCGGAAGTCGCCGCCCTGCAAGCGTCCGGCTTTCGCGGTGACGGCCGCAGGGACATCCTCCGGCTGATCCGCCTTGTATGCATACATGCTGCCCGCGGTGTCAAAATTATTGTATCCGGTGCCGCCGGACAGCGTTTTTACCGATGACGGAACGGAATCCTTCGCGTTTGTGACCTCGTAGGCGTCAAAGCTGGACGCATTCTTCTGATATGTGATATAGCTTTTCGCATTGACCATGACATTGTTATATGCCTTGATAATGCCGCCGGTTTCGCCGGAGAAGGTGCCTTCGCCCTGCGCATCGGTGCCCTGCATACTGCTCATCATCGGCTTCGGGCAGTTCCGGAAGTAGTTCTGCTCCACAAATGCAGATGCGCCCATCGTCACGCCGACGCCGTACTTCGCATTGCCGTCGTAATAGTTATTATAAATATGTACGGTGCAGGTGCGGATGCGCGGGTGACGGGAATCGGAATGGTCATACCAGTTGTGGTGATAGGTGATGCAGTTTTCGGCGGTTTCGGACTTCATGCCCTGCAAATTGCATTTTCCGCTGTCCCAGAAGTGGTTGTACGAATGCGTGATATTGGTTGAGGTTTTGGTATCGAGCGCGCCGTCACCCTTGGCCTGGTCAGCGTCGGAGCCTGCGTCGCCGTAGAACAGGTCACAGTTGTGTACCCACACATGGTCATTGTTCTGCTGGAGCCCGATGTCATCCCCTTCGCCGCTGTTGCAGTTCATGAAGCCGATGTTCCGCACCTCCACGCCGGAGCAGTTTGCGATGCGGAGTCCGAAGCCGTTGAATACGGTATCTTTGCCGATGCCCTCAACGGTGACGCCGCAGGAGAGCCGCTTGGAAGCTCCGCTGCCTTTCAGAAGCAGGTCGCCGTCCGTGAGCACGGCGGGATCCGTGAGATTGCCGATGCAGCGGATGTCGAGCGGGCGGCTGTCTGTGCCCTTCTGATAGGCTGTCAGAATATTCTGGATGCCGGTGACAGTGGTTTTGCCGCCCTTGCTGTCCGTGATGACGTCCGCTTTTACGTTGTCCTTGGTTTCGTTTGTGACATACAGCACGACGGCATTGCTTTTCAGCGTGCCGTCATCGTTGTACGCGCCGGACGCGGAGCCGTTCACGAACGCAAAGCCGGAGCGGTCGTGCGCGGTGACCGTGACGGTCTGCTCTGCAGCGGCGGCGGTGTCCTCCTGCCCGCCCAGCAGCGGCACGACCTTCAGCGTATGGCTGCCCGCTTTCAGCCCGACAGCGTCTGCGCGGAAATATCCGCTGTACTGCCGGATCAGCATGCTGTCCAGCTGACGGCCGTCCGCATAGGCATTGTAGCCCGAAGCACCGGCGACCGGCTCCCATTCGCAGAATGCGCATTCCGCTGCACCCTGCGCTGCGGTCAGCCGGACGCTCCCGGCGGCAGATGCGGGCAGTCCCGCAGCCGATAAGGCACCGGCGGCCAAAGCTGCGCAGCAGAGCACTGCTGCAATCCGTTTTCTGATGATCTGCATATGATTTCCTCCCTGTTCAAAACATATCATAATAGATGTGCGGCGGAGCCTTTCTGTATCGCTCCGCTTTCATTATAACAGAGATTGCGGTGCGGCGCAATGAACAATCCTCCTGAAAACCTGCGCAATCATCCTCTGCGGACGGCAGAAACGTATTCTGTTTTCAACGATATCTCACAAGAAAACGGCAAGACTTTGTGCGTGTTGACGAAGTTTGTGAAAACTGTGCGGGAACGCTTGACAAGCGGGCGGAAAAGTGGTATCTTAGTATTAGCACTCAGAGAGATAGAGTGCTAGCACATCGAAAAGCAGTCTGCAACCTATGCAGAACTGCGGCGGGAAAGGAGTGGCGCGCATGGATGACCGCAAGCTCAGAATCCTAGCTGCCGTTGTGGATGAATATGTCACGACCGGCGAGCCGGTCGGTTCAAAGGCCATTGCCGCGCTGCCGGATATCAACGTATCCTCCGCAACGATCCGCAATGACATGGCGGTGCTGGAGCAGCTCGGCCTGCTGGAGCAGCCGCATACCTCTGCCGGCAGAGTGCCGACGTTTCAGGGCTATAAGCTCTATATCGAAAAATGCATGTCCGGCGCACAGCTGCCGGAGGACGAAAAGCAGCGGCTTGACAGCATGTTCGACGGGGACGGCGCGCTGACCGAGGACGGACTGATTCAGTCCGCGACCTCTGCGCTGGCCGAAATTACGAAATGCGCCGCTGTCGCCGTCAATGCGATGCCGCAGTTCTCGGTGATCTCCAAGGTGGAGGTCATCCCGACCGGCAAGCGGCTGTATGTGATCCTGCTGATCACCTCGGCAGGCAATATCAAGAACAAGGCTTGCAGACTGGAATTCGACCTGAATGATGAACAGCTGCAATTCTTTACCGCGTTCCTGACGGAGCATCTGCACGGCGTATCGCTCAGCGATCTGTCGCCGGAGATGTTCGATCAGCTTGTCACCGCGATGGGCGCCTATATGGCGACGCTCAGTCCGCTGGTGCAGGGGCTTTACGAGCTCAGCCGCGACATGATGCGGCAGGAGCTGACCGTCAACGGCACGCGCAACCTGCTGACCTGTCAGGAGCTGAAAACGCAGGACATCGTGGAATTCATGGAAAACCAGGATGTCATCATGCCGATTCTGAATGACACGTTCAGCGGCATCCACGTCATGTTCAGCGAGGATGCCAGACGGGAGAACCCGCAGCAGACCTTTGTGATCGGCAATTCCAGCATGATCGTCGGGCAGTACCGGAAGGACGGCAGAACCGCCGGACGGCTCGGCATCATCGGCCCGATGCGGCTCAATTACGCAAAGGTGATCCCGTATCTTGAGTATTTTACGGAGAAGATCAGCAATCTGATCTCCGAAAAGGAGGATGACGAAACATGACAGATGAGATCCGTGATGCGGACGGCTGCGAGGATTTTGAGTCCCTTGAGGAAAGCGGTCTGCATGATGATCCCGCGGATACCCCGGGGGATGCAGCGGCGACCGAGGTGCTGACCGACGAGGAAGCGGCGCAGTTCGCGGAGGACGCAGAGGAGGCGCCGGAGGAATCCGGGGAGCCGGATGCGGCCGAAAAGGCGCTCGCAGAGGCAAATGACAAGTACATGCGGTTGTTTGCGGAGTTCGACAACTTCCGCAAGCGCACGGCAAAGGAGAAATCCGAAACCTATCAGGATGCCGTTGCAAAGACCGTTCTGGAGCTGCTGCCCGCCGTGGACAGCTTTGAACGGGCAATGGAGTCCCCGTGCTCGGACGACGCCTACCGCAGCGGCATGGAGAAGATCTACCAGCAGATGACAGCAATTCTCGCAAAGCTCGGCGTGGAGGAAATCCCCGCGCTGAACGAGCCGTTTGATCCGAAGGTTCACAACGCGATCCGGCAGGTTGAGGACGAGAACTTCGGAGAATCGACCGTCTGCGAGGTCTACCAGAAGGGCTACCGCCTCGGCGACCGCATTGTCAGATGCGCAATGGTTTCCGTTGCGAACTAGATCAGCCCGGGGGATGCTCCCCCGAACAGCCGGAAACGGCATTTTCTGAACAAACTGAAAAGATTTTTCTTAGGAGGATAAAGCTATGAGCAAGATTATCGGTATCGACCTCGGTACAACCAATTCCTGCGTCGCTGTGATGGAAGGCGGCAACGCAGTTGTCATCCCGAACGCAGAGGGCGCAAGAACCACGCCGTCTGTGGTTGCAGTTTCCAAGACCGGTGAGCGTCTGGTCGGCCAGATCGCAAAGCGTCAGGCCATCACCAACCCGGACAACACCGTCATCTCGATCAAGAGAAAGATGGGCTCCAACGAGAAGGTCACGATCGACGGCAAGGCTTATACGCCGCAGGAAATCTCCGCAATGATTCTTCAGAAGCTGAAGGCCGATGCAGAGGCATATCTCGGCGAGCCGGTCACCGAAGCGGTCATCACCGTTCCGGCATACTTCACCGACAGCCAGCGTCAGGCGACCAAGGACGCAGGCCAGATCGCAGGCCTGACCGTCAAGCGTATCATCAACGAGCCGACCGCGGCTGCCCTCTCCTACGGCATCGACAAGGAGGAGGAGCAGAAGATCATGGTCTTTGACCTGGGCGGCGGTACGTTCGACGTTTCGATCATCGACATGGGTGACGGCGTTACCGAAGTTCTGGCTACGGCCGGCAACAACAGACTGGGCGGCGATGACTTCGACCAGCGCATCATCAACTGGATGATCGACGAGTTCAAGAAGACCGAGGGCATCGACCTCAGCACCGACAAGACCGCAATGCAGCGTCTGAAGGAGGCTGCGGAAAAGGCCAAGATCGAGCTGTCCTCGATGACCACGACCAATATCAACCAGCCGTTCATCAGCGTGGACGCAACCGGTCCGAAGCACCTCGACCTCACGCTGACGCAGGCAAAGTTCAATGAGATGACCGCAGACCTCGTCAAGGCGACGATGGGCCCGGTCGAGCAGGCGCTCCGCGATTCCGGCCTGAGCGCATCCGACCTCGACAAGGTGCTGCTCGTCGGCGGTTCTTCCAGAATCCCGGCCGTGCAGGAGGCTGTCAAGGCGAGAATCGGCAAGGAGCCGTTCAAGGGCATCAACCCGGATGAGTGCGTCGCACTCGGCGCGGCATATCAGGGCGGTATCCTCGGCGGCGACGTCAAGGAAGGCCTGCTGCTGCTCGACGTCACCCCGCTGTCCCTCGGCCTGGAAACCATGGGCGGCATCTGTACCAAGCTGATCGAGCGCAACACCACGATCCCGACCAAGAAGTCGCAGGTGTTCTCCACCGCTGCGGATAACCAGCCGGCCGTTGACATCGTTGTGCTCCAGGGCGAGCGTGAATTCGCACGCGACAACAAGAAGCTGGGCGAGTTCCGTCTGGACGGCATTGCACCGGCACCGCGTGGTGTCCCGCAGATTGAGGTCACGTTCGACATCGACGCGAACGGCATCGTTCACGTTTCCGCAAAGGATCTCGGCACCGGCAAGGAGCAGAATATCACGATCACATCCTCGACCAACATGAGCAAGGATGACATCGACCGCGCAGTCCGCGAGGCAGAGCAGTTTGCCGAGGAGGACAAGAAGCGCAAGGATTCCGTCGATGCGAAGAACAACGGCGAGTCCCTTGTGTTCCAGTGCGAGAAGGCACTCAAGGAATTCGGCGACAAGGTTTCCGCAGACGACAAGGCGCCGATTGAGAGCGCGCTGAACGATCTGAAGGAAGCGCTCAAGAGCGACAACACCGAGGACATCAAGGCAAAGACCGAGGCGCTCCAGAATGCGTTTTATGCACTGAGCTCCAAGGTTTACAATCAGGCAAATCCGCAGGGCGGCTCCCCGGATTTCAGCAACATGGACATGGGCAATATGGGCGGCGCTCCGAACAACGGCGGCAGTGATGACGGCGTTGTGGATGCCGACTTCACCGAAGCATAATCTGAAATGCATGATGCGTCAGGGGTGGAATGTCCTTCCGCCCCTCTCGCCGTACCTGTAAACGCTGCTGCCCCTCCCGGCCGGAAAGGACATGACGCATGAATGACAAGAAACGTGATTCCCTCATCATGGCAGGCGCGACAATTGTGATTCTCGCGCTGCTGATTCTGTTTTATATTGTGCTGAGCTGCTTTGCAATGTAACGCGGGATACGGAAGGGCGCAGTGCGCATCAAGTAAGAACATATACACGAAAGGGTGTAGAATATGGCTGACAAAAGAGATTATTATGAGGTGCTGGGCGTCAGCAGATCCGCTACGGATGACGAGCTGAAAAAAGCATATCGCCAGCTGGCACGGCAGTATCACCCCGATCTGCATCCGGATGACCCGACCGCAGAGGAAAAGTTCAAGGAGATCACTGAGGCTTACGAGGTGCTCTCCAACAGCGACAAGCGCCAGATCTATGATCAGTACGGTCATGAAGGTCTGGACAGCAACGGTATGGGCGGCCCCGGCGGCATGGGCGGATTCTCGGATGTCAGCGAAATTCTGGAGAGCCTGTTCGGCGGCATGGGCGGCATGTTCGGCGGCGGCACCCGGATGAACAATCCGAATGCACCGCGCGCCGGCAGAGATTTGCAGACCAGCGTGACAATTGACTTCATGGACGCCTGCAACGGCAAATCGCAGAATGTGCAGGTGCAGCGCATGGAAACCTGCCCGGACTGTCACGGATCCGGCAGCGCCGGTGACGGCGGCTCGGAGGTCTGTCCGGACTGCCAGGGCAGAGGTACCGTCAAATCGACGCAGCGCACGCCGTTCGGCATGATTTCGTCCTCGAAGCCGTGTCCGCACTGCGGCGGCAAGGGAAGAATCATCAAGAGCCCGTGCCAGAAGTGCCGCGGCGCAGGCAGAGTGCGCGTGACCAAGAGCATCAACGTGGATATTCCGGCGGGTATTGATGACGGCCAGATGATCCGCGTGACCGGCATGGGCGATGCAGGCGTCAACGGCGGCCCGAGCGGCAACCTGATCGTCGGCGTGAATGTCAAGTCGCATCCGGTGTTCCAGCGTGAGGATTACGATATTCACTGCGAGATTCCGATTACGTATTCGCAGGCGGTGCTCGGTGACGAGATCGTCGTGCCGACCATCGACGGCAATGTGAAATATCGCATCGGCGAGGGTACGCAGAACGGCACGGTGTTCCGTCTGCGCGGCAAGGGCGTGAAGAAGCTCCAGCGCTCCGACCGCGGCGACCAGTACGTGAAGGTGTACGTCGAGGTGCCGAAGGGGCTGAACAAGAAGCAGAAGGAAATGCTCCAGCAGTTTGAATCCTCGCTGGAGAGCAAGAACTACGCCAAGCGGGACAATTTCTTCAAAAAGCTCAAGGATCTGATCGGCAAGGATAAGCAGTGAAAAGTGAATCCAGGCCGCATACCTATCTGAATCAGACTGCAAGGAATCCTGACAGGAACATCCCGTCAGGATTCTTTTTTTGAAAAAGTGTTATATTCTCCGGCTGAATGCCGTCAGTACTTACAGAGAGGGAGGTGAGGCAGCGTGGACGACGCAGCAATCATCAAACTGTATCAGCAGCGCGATGAGCGGGCATTGCAGGAAACAAAAGCCCGGTACGAGGCGCTCTGCATGACAGTTGCATATAACATGCTCGGTTCCCGCGAGGACGCGGAGGAGTGTGTGAACGATGCGATGATGTGCCTGTGGCAGGCCATTCCGCCTGCCGAACCCGAGTCCCTCGGTGCGTATCTCGTCACCGCAGTCCGGAATGCGGCACGGGACCGGCTTGCCTATCAGAACGCGCAGCGGCGCGGCGGCGGACAGCTTTCAGTCGCAATCGACGAGCTGACAGACTGCCTGCCCTCGGCGGAGCAGCCCGAACGGCTCCTGGACAGCATTGCGATCCGGGATGCGTTCCGCAGATTTCTGCCCACGCTCAGACCCGCTGCCCGCATGATCTTTCTGCGGCGGTACTGGCTCTGCCTGACGCCCCAGGAGGTCGCGGATGAAACCGGATGCTCGGTCAGCCGCGTGAACATGTCACTGATGCGCACACGCAAAAAACTGAAAGCATTTCTTGAAAAGGAGGAGTTGCTGTGAAAACGGAAGATTATTTCAAGATCATGGACTGCGCTTCGGAGGATGATATTACCGAAATGATGCAGCACCGCCGCTTCCGGCAGATTCCGTCCGGTGAGGAGGATACGATGAAACAGTCAGATCAGCAGGAGAAGAGCGTGTTCCGTATGACACGCCGCGGTGTTGCAACCGGTTCGGCCGTTGCTGCGGCACTGCTCGCACTGAATGTCGGGATTGGCGGCTTTATGCTTCACAAGTCTGCGGATGATTCTGTCAGCACCGCAGAAAGCGAGGTCGTCGAGATGACCGAGGTCACAGCGGAAACCACAGCCGCAGAAACGGAAACGGAGGAAACTGCCGCGACCGCAGCGGAAACAAAGTCTGCCGCAAAGCAGAACGAGGTCAAATCAACGGCGAAAAAGACGGCGGATTCCAAAACGGCCGCTGCCCCGAAGCAGGCAGCCAATACGCAGGAAGCTGCCGCAGAACCCCCGGCACAGCAGACACCGGCGCAGCAGATACCCGCTGCCCCTGCAAAGGCAGAAACCCCGAAAAGCACGAAGCTGACCTACTCGCTGATTCCGTCGGACAAAGCCTATGAAACGAACGGAACAAATGAAAAGGCACCGGTCGTCTGTCATGTCAAGCCCGGCGAGCAGTTCAAAATGAAGCTCATTGTTCAGAATGATCCGGGCGTTGCGAGCTTCAACGCTTCGTATAAAATGGAGAAGATGAATTTGCTGACCGGAACAGGTTCACAGTATTACAACGGTGAAGTAAACTCTTATCTTCTGGCAGAGGAGCATGCATGTGACGACCGTGTTCTGAATATCGGCGGAACCGGCGACGGCAGCACCAAGGTACCCGACGGCGCTGCGCTGGGTGAATGCACACTGATCGCACCCTCGCAGCCGGGACGCTATGTGATCCAGGAGTATATCACAAAAACCTATTCTGTGGAAGTGGATGAAGAGGGAAATGAACATATCATTCCTGTTTATCATGTCTATGCAGATGCTGATTATACAGAGCACATTGACTGTGATATTATCGGCGCAGAGATCATTGTGGATGAGGGTGAAGCCGCATCCGGTTATCTGGTTGATCCGGAAACGCTGGAAGGCCCGGTCATTTACTTTGAGCCTGTCACTGCACATGCCGGTCAGAAAAACGTGCCGGTCAATGTGTGCATCAAGGGTGCTGATCCGTTTGTGTCCGGTCATATTGCGCTCGGTTATGACCCTGCACTGAAGTCGAAGCTGTTTGATCACGATACGATGGACGGAATCGAAGGGCTTTCCGAATCCAGCAGACTCGGCATCAGTGTCGAAGGTACACTGCTGAAGGACGCCATGCGGCTGAATTCCTCCGCGATGTACGGCAGTTTGATCCATGTGTTCTTTAATAATTACTGTGAGTCCGGATATGACGAAGAAGGCCTGCCAACCATATTCTACCGCTGTGAAAACCAGGCGGATGCCGCGGTTTCAGGGGACGGCGTTCTGCTTACGCTGTACTTCGATATGCCGGAAACATGCGGAACCTACCGGATCTTTGCTTATGACAGCAGCGTTGACGATGGAACTGAGAAAGCCGCCGAGGCCTTCCCGTCCCAGCGGATTCAGAGCTACATCCCGTGTGATATTAAAGTCATTCCGTGACAGATTTCAGAACCGCATGATGATACACAAAACAGGAACCGGGCGTCGGCTGTGATCAGTCGGCGCCCGGTTCTGTGTTTCAGAATATGATCCGGTTTCAGTGCTTTGCATTGCGGAAACGCTTTTGCGCTTTCCGGTTCAGAACCTCCTTCCAGGAAAGCTTGTTCCCGGCCACTGTGTTGTTGACATAATAGATCAGGATATTCTGCGCGTCATCCACGCTGACGTCGCCGTCTTCATTGACGTCGCTGTTTTTCGCCTGCTCCGGCGTCAGGCCGTTCGGCTTTCCTGCCACATAGAGCGTATATGCTTTCAGCGTCAGCTGCGCGTCATCCACGCTGACTGCACCGTCCTGATTGGTGTCACCTTTCAGGGATACCGCGGGGGCGGTTGTCGCGGGAACGGTGGTTGTCGTGAGAACGGCGGTCGTTGCCTTTGTTGTCGAGGTTGTTGTCCTGGTTGTCGCGGTCGTTGCCTTGGTAGTCGAGGTTGTTGTCTTGGTTGTCGCGGCCGTTGTTTTAGTTGTCGCGGTCGTGGTCTTGGTTGTTGCAGTTGTTGTGATTCCTGTGGACGTTGTAGCTGCTGCGGTTGTTGGGTCCAGGATTTTGACCCAGCCGTCATGCAGCACGGGCTTGTAATCTATTAGCTTAAGTTCGTCACTGCTGTCATCGCTTTTAGAAAAGCTGAGGCATCGCAGCGTCATCGGATACAGATATCCGGGTTCCGCGTCCTCCGGGACAGTAAACTCAAATGTGAACATCGGGCCGCTTGCCGTTTTTGTCTTGGAGGCAGACACAGCTACGAATGAAATGTATGGGGTGTCCGGCTCCTTTTTCGGGAAATATCCGAGCCGATCCGCCGGTTTCCCGATGATGCACTTGACCTCACGATATTCCTCGTCCTCATACGGAACGGTCAGATCATTGGTGAATGTCAGTGCCAATCCGATGCACTGGAATCCGGGATTGTTCTCCAGCCGGATCGTGAACGGGAATGTTTCGCCGGGATATGCACAGTACCGGTCTGCAATGAGATTCGGCACGTCCGGCACGATTGCGGATTCGTCGAACGGAACCGTGCCGTGTGCAAGTGCGTCGCCGGTTTCCGCCGTGTAAAAGGTTTCCTCAAAACGGAAGCCGTATTCCCTGGCCATGCTTTCCGCACAGGTCGCTTTGAGCCCGGTGACTGTCATCTGACTGCTGCATCCGGAAAAGGCTTCATCTTCGATCCGGATTGTGGTATACGGAACGGTGATATGCTTCAGGCCGGTGCAGTCTGCAAAGGCACGTTTTCCGATGAGCACTGTGCCCTGCGGCAGCACGATCTTTGTCAGCGAGGAGCAGCCCTCAAATGCTTTGGGGGATAAGCGCAGATCCCTGTTCTGCGGGAAGCGGAAATCTGTCAGGCCGGTGCAGCCCTGAAATGCACCAAAATCAATGCTTGTAACAGTATCCGGCAGGGTAACGGTTTTCAGTTTCGTGCAGCCTGCAAAGGCACTGCCGGGAATTTGCGTCAGGGATTCCGGCCAGGTGAAATCAGTCAGCCCCGTACAGCCATAAAAGACACTGTCCCCGATCTGTTCGACGGTTTCCGGGATGCGGACGCTTTTCAGCCCGGTGCAGTCCTTGAATACACCTGAGCCGATCCTGGTTACACTTGCCGGTATGCTGATGCCGGTCAGCCCGGTACAGCCGGAAAAAGCGTTTGCGTCAATGACACTCACTTTTTTCGGGATTGTGATACCGGTCAGGCCTGTGCAGCCGCTGAATGCGCCGCTGTCGATCAGGGTCACGCTGTCCGGAAGGCGGATGCTTGTCAGCGCGGTACAGCCGGAAAAAGCGATCGGCTTGATTTCCGTGAGATTATCCGGCAGCGTGACGGTTTTCAGGCTTACACAGTCCTGGAATGCGCCAAGACTGACAGCCGGAAGGCCGGACGGCCAGGTGACGCTTGTCAGTTTCTTGCACCCGGCCAGAATGTTGTTTCCGGCTTGGGTGACGCTGTCCGGAATGCGGATGCGCTCCAGATTTGTGCAGAATTCAAAAGCATTGTTCCCGATCTCGGTGACGCTGTCCGGAATGCTGATTTCCGTTATTTGATAACAGGAACGGAAGGCGCCTTCCCCGATTTGGGTGACGCTGTCCGGGATGCTGATTCCCGTTATGTAGTAACAGGCACGGAAAGCGGTTTCCCCGATTTTGGTGATCGTTTTGCCGTTCAGCTCTGACGGAATCGCAACCGTGCCGCTGGCTTCTCTGTCACAGTAGGTCAGCTCTGCTTCGCTGCTGCCCGCAGTGAATACAATATGGAACAGCCCCGCCTGCTCCGAAATGTATTCCGGCAGTTCTTCCGGTTCTTCTTCCGGCTCCTCAAAAGCGTCGGCCGGTTCCTCTGCGGCGTCTGCCGGATGCAGCTGATACACAGGCAGCGCTGTATTTTGCAGCATACAGGCAGATGCAGTGAGCACCGCAAGCAGATGCAGCGCCCGTTTTGTTCTGCGTTTCATGATATGTCCTCCTGAAAAAATGTCAGGGCAGGCCGCCCGTCCGGCCCAATGCCCCGCATTTATTATAGCATTCTGCATCTGCAAAGTCAACAGCAGCATTGTCTATCTTTTGCGGGAGCATATCCGGGTTTTCATGGGATCCCGCTGAAAAACACGCCCTCTCCGGAATCGGAAAGGGCGTGTTTTGCTGTGCGTTCAGATAGAAATGCGTGTTCAGGCATCGGGCTGGTTTTCCCAGAACGGATAGCCGTAGGATTCCAGCTGCTCCGGCACGGGATCGCCTCTCGTGTCGATGCAGCGCAGATACACGGCCTGGATCATTTCGCCCGCGACGTAATATTCGATCAGGTATTCTTCTTCCGGCAGACCCTCTGCCGCGAAAATGCGCTCATTTTCGTCGCCTTCGACATAGCCGAGGCATGGGCCGAAATGCGTTTTCATGCCCTTTTCGATTCCGAACATCAGATACGTTCTGCCGTCCCATTCACGTGTGCCGCAGGTATCCTCCGGATCGTCCGGATTGACAAATGTTCCTTCCTCAAATATGACCGGGTTTTCCGGCAGGGCATAGCGGTCGCTGCCGCAGCCGGTCAGGCAGAGTGCTGTCAGCAGCAGTGCCGCTGTTTGCAGATGCTTCATGATATGCCTTCTTTCCGTAATTTTCATGCGGCTGCCCGTTGTGTTTTTTTTCTTCTTATGGTATAATAGAGGAACAGCTCGCAGAGGATGCAGGGTACCGTGCCGATGCAGTAGCTCAGCAGATCCATAACGGCAAAATCCGTGCCGATCAGCGTGCGCAGCAGCCGGTTTGTGATGTGAAGCCGGTCGCAGAAGCCCCAGAGCTGAACAAACTCCACGGCAAACGCAAACAGCAGAATGCCGAGCGGCAGACACAGCCCGAACCGGGGCTTTTGCGGCGAAACCGTCCGCCAGAGCGTATACAGCAGAATCACGATGAGGACATCTCCGAAATATGCGCGTACCCAGCCGTCCGCGAACATGCCGATCAGCACCTCAATGCCGAACAGCAACGCGGATGCGGCTCCCATGCAAAGGCGTATGCGGCGGCTCACGGCTGCCGCCCCACGATCACCGTGACGGTATTCTCCGGGATGATGACATCCGGCGATTCTGCAACGGAAACCTCCAGCACACCGCATTTGTCCCCGACGGAAACGCTCTGATGATCGTCCGAGATGACCGGCAGCTCGGGATCCCCGTTCTGCCAGCTTGCAGAGGTGATGTACATGCCGGGGTGATGCTCCCATGCGCAGACATCGCGGATGGAAACCACGGAGCCGCTGACCTCCGCGCGGTCGTACAGCGTAATGACCGGCATCGGGCCGCGCAGAGCGCCGATGCAGATGTTTGCAAAGACCAGGATACAGCAGTCAAATATCAGGACGCCTGCTGCTGTGAGCAAAGCTGTTTTAATCAGTTTCATAGAAAATCTCCTTTCAGATCCATACGACGAGCAGTCCTGTTTCGTAATTGATCATCGCACCGGCATAGCGCGCCGGTTTTCCTTTCGCATCCTGCGGCAGATAAAAGACCGCATGCTGCAAATCATCCGTTATGCGGTTCGGATCGTACACCCAGCGCGGGAGAAGCTCCGGACACTGCTGGGCCGGTTGTTCCTCGCCGGATTCTTCATCGTAATCGTACAGTTCATTGACGGTATTTTCGTGCCGGAACAGCCCTTTATCTGCGGCGAGGGAATCCTCGTAAGCATGCAGCCAGTTCTGATCCGTATTCAGAATCAGCACGGCGTCCGGTGAATAATCCTGTGCGGGCGCCTGTACGCGGGCATGGAATTCATACCGCGTGAGGCTGTCCGGCAGCTGCTCCGGCATGAGGACGCCGCTGTGGAACCGGTCGCAGACGCCCTCGCGGTAGATGAACCGTCTGATGCGGTACAGCGCAGGGACTTTGGAAAAGCCGACGCAGAGGAACGTCATGATGCAGGGAAGAACCAGCAACGTGATGCCCGCCGCGCGAATCGCATAGAGCAGCGGCCTGCCTTTGCCGGTTTTTCTGACCAGCACGGAGCAAAGCGGAAGCAGAATCAGCCAGACCGCCAGCCCCGGAAAGAACAACTTTTCGGTCAGGTTCATGACGCCGATGCCGAGCATCAGTGCGAAGAATCCGCAGCCGCAGCCGGTCAGATTGGCGCTCTGACGCCGCCGCTTGCGCTGATCCTGCGCGTTATTCGCAGGGGGAGTCTGTTGGATCACGGCTTTGCCTCCTCTTTTTATGATGTCTGCTGTTCCTGCTGCTCTGCCATTTTTGAGGCAAGGAAAATCGGGAGTAGCAGGACAATGACGGACGCGGGAACCCAGATCAGGATCAGACCTGCGGCGTCACCGACATTCGGCTTCCCGAATTCGCGGATATATGCGGGATTGATCCATTTGTATACCGCATCGTGAATGCCGTACCGGATGCTTGCCCACATCATCGGCAGAAATGCTGCCGCGGCCGTGATGCTGCGCACCCGCCGGGATGTGCGTGTTTTTGTCCGGAGCAGCAGCGTGCAGAGTGTTACGGCAAACCCCGCGGCCGCTGCCGTGACGGGGAGCTTTCCCGGAAAGGCCGCTGCCGAGAACAGGACGGGGCAGGCCGCACAGAGCAGCCCGCAGAACAGATCGACGGCGGTTTGTTTCAGCTTCATGATATCATATTCCCGTTTCAGGAATGCCTGCGGAGTCCCGCATGCTCCAGATAGAAGTCCCACTGACCGGCCTGCCGGATTGTATCCTCGTGCTGAGCCATGACGGTATAGGCGTCATCCGGCAGCGTACAGAGCATTTTGACGTCCAGCTCATTCAGCGAACCGGATTCATAGCGTTCGATGTTGTATTCCGCGATCCGCACTGCCGGACGGGAATGCCATAGCATACCGGCCGTGACCGCTACGAAAACGGCTATGACGGCAGCGGACGGGAGCTTTCTGACAAACTGCTTCACGAGCAGCACCAGAAAAGCAATGCCCAGTATTACGGCAACCCATGAGGCGTAGATCCGCCGTTCGCTCAGGCCGCGCACTTTGATATAGACTGTCATCTGCGCAAGCGCTGTCACAGCGATGAACGCCGTATACAGGCAGAGCGCAGCGGAAAGCCCTTTCAGCCGCTTCGGATTCCGGGCGCTGCCGTTCCGGATGCTCCGGTTCAGCAGGAGAATGATCACAAAGCTGATGACTGCGAGCACGCACAGCTCAAAGAAGCCGCACCGTGCATACTGTGTGTATTCGATCAGGTCGAGGATATTCGTCCCGAGTGTCGCTCTTGATGCAAGGCGGAACGCATCTGCCTGACAGACTGCATAGAGCACATACATGAGAACAAGCGGGATGACCGGATGCGTTTTCTGCTTTGCGGCGTAAACGGCTGCGATTCCCATGAGCAGGAACACAGCGGGGAGCCCGATGATGAACAGAAAGCACAGGCCGTCCGAGGATATATTGCCCAGCACGAAATCCGGCTGAATCCGATAGATCAGATAACTGACGCCGACCAGCGGAGGATACATGAGGAATGCCGTCACTGTGCGGCGGATCCGTGATTTTTTGTCCGGTGTCCGCAGCAGCAGGATGTTCAGATACAGGATGGCGGCCGCGCCGCCGAGCAGGGCGAGCAGACTTTCCGTCCGGCTTGCAGAAAAGATGGCGGCGGCGATTACCATGATCAGCATGGTACATGCGGTACAGACGGTGCCGCGCAGGAAATCTTTTGCCATTTGTTTCATGATGCTGTCACTCCTCTTCCGGTGTCGGTATGGATCTGCTGAATCAGAATCTGCGCAGGCAGGTTCCAGCTGCAATCCTTCTGAATTCTGTAACGGTCGGTGCGGTTTTCCGCTTTTTCCCGGAAGTATTCCCACTGACCGGCGCGCTCCAGGGCATCCGGATGCTTTGCCATGACGGTGTAGGCATCCTCCGAGAGCTCGCAGAGCATCTGCACATCCAGATCTTTGAGCGTCCCGTTTTCGTATCTTGCGATGTTGTATTCCGCGATTCTGGTTTCCGGCTTTGCAAAGCAGAGCAGGCCGAACAGCACGGTGAAGGCAACGCTCAGGATCGCGGCGGTCGGGAGCTTCCGGACGAACTGCCGGAGCATCAGCACAAAGAACACCACGGCCAGCAGAACCATGAACCATGCGGTATAGAGCCGCAGTGCGGTCAGACCGTAGGCTTTGATATAAAGCAGCATTTTTGCAAGTGCCGTTGCAATGATGAACAGTGTGAACAGACAGAGCACAACCGCATAGCCGGTCAGCAGCTTCGGGCGCGTGCTGCCGCCCTTTTTCGCACAGCCGGTCAGCACCAGAATGACAATCAGGTTGATGACCGCAATCGCGCAGAGCTCAAAGAAGCCGCGGCGTGCGTATTCCGAATAGATCATATCGGAGGGCAGCTTTCCCGCGAATGCGGAGAGAAAATAGCTTGTCTGGGAGATCACATAGGCCAGATACAGCAGGCAGATCGGCGTGACACCGGCGTACAGTCCCGCGTTCGGGATTTTGCGTGTCCGGCCGAGCAGCTCCTCGTAGAAGGATTCCGACGGCATCGGATACGGGCGCTTTTTCCGCTGCACGGCGCTGTACAGTACGGCGAACAGGCAGATGCCCGCGGGAACGCCGAATGCCAGCTCCGTGATCGAGCGCACCATATTTTCAGAAACCATATCGGTCATGCTGCGGAGCATGCTCTGGATGCCGGAATCGGCCTTGGCCAGCAGCACCGCGACAACCGCGGTCAGCGGCACGGTGATGAGCAGCCCGAGCAGAATATTTTTTACGGTGCTTGCAGACGGCGACTTCCGGACGGAATACGAGATGGCCTGCGGCCCTGCGCCGATATTGCGGCCCGGCTCACGGAATGCGGATTCTGCCAGATCAAACGGCAGAAACCGCGTGACAAAGCCTGTTCCGGCTGCGGCGGCATGTGTCCGCCAGATGAACAGCGCCGTCATAAAGAGAAAGCAGAGGCCGTGGAGCAGCGGGCTCGCGGTGAGCGAAAATACGGTGCTGAATGCGCAGAGGAGTACACCGAGAATACGGTGCGGGAGTGTTATTTTGCATCCGGCTTTTCTGAGGTAGATTTCGCTGCACAGGAACAGCAGCAGATAAAAGCCGGTCGTGAAAAAGCCGTCTGCACGGAACACCACATACCGTGTGAACAGAAATCCGAGCGGCAGCATAATCCATGCAAAGGCAGGATCGTGCGGCAGCAGGTCAAAGACGCGCTTCTGCGTCTGCGGATAAGCGGCGGTCTGCGGCAGCGAAACGGCAGCCTGTATGCCTTCCGGTGCAGGCATTTCACCGGTCGGAATCTGATTCATCTCATTCATGCTGATTCTCCTTCTTTTCCATATATCCGAGCGGACGATCTGCGGCCGTGCGGCCGCCGCCCCCTTTTGTCTTGCACAGCCTGTTCTGTCAGGCCGGGCCTTTATTCGTCCTTGACATATTCCAGAACGTCGCCCGGCTGACAGTCAAGCTCCCGGCAGATTGCCTCCAGTGTGGAAAACCGGACGGCTTTTGCCTTGTTGTTTTTCAGGATCGAGAGGTTTGCGGGTGTGATGTCCACGCGCTCTGCAAGCTCTCCGGCGGAGATCTTGCGCTTCGCCATCATCACATCCAGGTTGACTACGATCGGCATGCGCTCCGCCTCCCTTCAGATGGTGTAGTCATTTTCTTCCCGCAGCTCCACGGCCGCCTCCAGCAGATTCTTCATCACCCGGATGACCAGCCCTGCAAAGGCTGCCATAAAGGAAATGATGAACTCATGGAACCGTATGCAGGTCAGGAACATGACCATCCAGAGGATCGAGACGGCGAAGCAGCACCATGAAATCAGCCGGAAGCAGGCGGCGTTTTCCGGAACGAACACGCGCTGCCTGTTGATATTCCGCAGCAGCTTATGCAGCTGCCAGAGTGCGAGAATTCCGAGCGCGTCGCTGATGTACAGGCAGACGATCAGCTGATTGCGGATCGGCGGATCCCCGGAGATCGCATCGTACCATTCCGCGAGAAACGGGATGCAGAACAGGGTTGCGACGGCAATCGCCAGGGAGGCGAGCGTCAGCATCCGGGAAAGAAACAGAGATTTGGTTGCAGTCCATTTTTTGGCCATTGTGGATCCACTCCTTTGCTTTGTTGAGCTTAGTATAGCACAGAAATTTCTGTTTGTCAATAGTTTTTTATCGTTTTTCGATATATTTTTTCTGATTATCAAGATTCCACGAGAGGGGAGGCATTGCGCTGCACGATGAAACATAAGCTGATACTGAAAAAATCGCAGAAATGTGCGCTGCTCTGCGTGCTGCCGTTTGCCGCGGCGGGGCTGCTGCTCCTGCTGAAAACGGCGTATGCCGCGTTCGTCATGCCGCATATGCCGCCCTGTCTGCTGCGGACGGCGACCGGATATCTGTGCCCGTCCTGCGGGATGACGCACAGCGTCTTTGCCCTGTGCAGGCTGGATTTTGCGGAATCCCTGCGGCAGAATGCGCTGATCCCGTTCGGCGTGCTGCTGGCGCTGCTTGCTTATATTGAACTGTGGATGCGGGCGCTCGGCAGACCGAAAAAGCTGATTCCGCGGCGCGGCCTGTTCTGGGTCTGCGTCCTGATTGCAGTGCTGATTTATACGGTGCTGCGGAATATTCTGAACTGACCGGAGGCAAAACGAATGAAAGCATTTTGGAAGAATCACTGGAAGCTGCTGCTCGGCCTGTGCGCTGTGCTGCTGTTCGCGGGCGCGTGGCTGCTGATCTGGCACCGTGTCGGGCAGCAGGTGGAGCAGGCGGCCTACAAATCCGTTTACGATACGCTGACCTTTGACGGCGCGTATTATCAGAAGTGTTCGCAGGAAACCGTGCGGGATTATGTGCCGGAGGCGGAGGAGATCGGGGAGGCGCTCTGCGGCAGTGAGCTGGGCGTGCTGCAATTCCCCTCGGAAACCGGCACCGTCGAATGTCCGCTTTACGCCTGCAAGCCGCTGGAGGATGCGGAAAAGGAGCGCGGCATCGTGCTGCTGAAAGGGCAGGACGGCTACATGGCCTATGAGCTCTCCGGGTTCCGGTATCTGGATGAGTCGCCGTCGGTCTGGGCGGTCTGCGCGTCCTACGGCATCGGCAAGGCCGCGGACATTGAATCGCTGACGGTGAAGGACGCGGACGGCAATGTGCTGGAAACGGTCACGGACAGCGGGGCGCTCTCGGACTTTTTTGATAAGCTGGTGAAGCTCGGGGACTGTCTGACGGACGAAGCGCTCGCGCAGATCTACTATGATGTGTATACCGCGGAGTTCGGGGACGACGGCGTGCTGACGCTCAAGGACGGCCGCCTGAAAGCCCGGGATGACTATTCCTTTGCCGCAGCCGCGGATTTCTGGAACCGGGATGTGAAGCTGGTGACGATCCGCCTGAAAAACGGCCTGCTGATGCGGGACTGCATGTATATGCCGGTGCCGGGCGTGTTCGCCGTTTACGGCAATTACCGGGTGACAGAGCCGTTTTTTGCGGATGAAAAAACGTAAAACATGAAAGTATTATGAAGACACATGGAATCTCTTGACAGAAGCAAAAAAAAGCAGTATAATACAATCAGCGAAATATACACAGTCGTTTCGCGGGCATAAAGGAGGTAACAACAATATGTTTTGCAGAAATTGTGCGGAAGTCATGCTTGATACAGATATTACCTGCCCGAGCTGCGGATTTGCAGCAGGAACCGGTGTGAAATACTGCGCACAATGCGGATCTGAAACGCCGGCAGGCGCGGTCATCTGCGAAATCTGCGGCAACCCCGTCAATGCAATGGGCATCGGCAGCCAGGCGTTTGCACAGGCGCAGCAGGCACAGCCGTTTGCACAGGCACAGTCCTTTGCTCAGGCGCAGCCGCAGTTCCAGCAGGCGCAGACCTTTGCGCAGTCACAGCCGCAGTTCCAGCAGGCGCAGACGTTCAATCAGGCACAGACATTCAATCAGGCGCAGAGCTTCGGCCAGCCGAACCCGAATTTCGGGCAGCAGTTCGGCCAGTCCGGCGCACAGACATTCCGTTCGGCCGATCCGAATATGCAGGGCGCGAACCGGAATGCGGCATTTGCACAGCCGAATACCTTCCAGCAGGGCAACACCGGACAGTATTACGGCACGGTGACCTACAAATCCAAGACGGCAGCCGGTGTGCTCGGCATTCTGCTCGGCGCGTTCGGTGCCCATAACTTCTATCTGGGCTATACGTCCAAGGCAGTGGTTCAGCTGGTGATGACGCTGCTGTCCTGCGGATTCCTCGGCGTTGTTTCGGGAATCTGGGGCTTTGTGGAGGGCATTATGCTGCTCACCGGAAAGATCAATCAGGACGGCAAGGGACTGCCGCTGAAGGATTGAGCGATTGTTAATCAATACCAAAAAAGAGAGAAAATAACTCCTGAATTTTTCGGAAACGAACACTTTCCGAACACAAATATAAAGAAATAATTCAGGTTCATTTAAGTTGCTTCCGGTATACTGAAAGCAAGCTAAGGGGGAAGCCGCGTCTGTTCGCGGCAAGAGAAATACGAAACCGCCTTAACAGTTCGTATCAGTAGGGGAGGCATTGCTATGGCTATCAGTACATTCCAGCGCAGGGAAGTCAAGTTCCTGCTCTCAAAAGAGCAGTTCGACCTTCTGCTGCCGATTGTGCATGAGCACATGAACCCTGACAAATTCTGTGTTGACGGAAAGGAATACGGGATTTATAACCTGTATTATGATACGCCGGACAATTACCTGATCCGGCAGTCTATTCAGAAACCCTATTTCAAGGAAAAGCTCCGCCTGCGGAGCTATTACTCCCCGGCAGACCCGTATGCCTCGGTCTTTCTTGAGATCAAGAGAAAAATCGGCGGCATCGTCACCAAGCGCCGTGTCGCTATGACGCTTGTGGATGCGGAAACCTACATCCAGACGCGGGTCAAGCCGTATTACGAGCGCTTCATTGACCAGCAGGTCATGAAGGAGCTGGATGTTTTCCTGAACTTCTATGATTCCATTCAGCCGCGGCAGTATATCAGCTACCAGCGTGCTGCGTTCTTCGGAAAGGACGATCCGGAGTTCCGCCTGACCTTTGACCGTGACATCACTGAAAGACGGTACGATCTCACGCTTTCAAAGCCAAGCTACGGCGGCAAGATCATTCTGCCCGATCAGCGCCTGATGGAAATCAAGGTGCCCGGTTCGATCCCGCTGTGGATGAGTCAGGCGCTCTCCGAACTGGAGATCCGCCGCCACAGCTTCTCGAAGTACGGCAACGCCTACAAAAACTTCGTGCGTGAGCAGACACAGCAAACAACGAAGAAACAGGATGAAAGGAAGATTATCTATGCTTAACCTCATGGCCGCACACGCCGCTGTGCTTGATACCCCCGCAATTTTTGCAAGACTGTTTGCAGACCAGTCGCAGTACAGCCTGGATGCTCCGGGCGTCTGGCAGGTACTTGCCTGTATCCTCTCGGGACTGGTGATCGGTGTTCTGATCGGTCTGGTGTATATGTTTACGCACAGAAAGACCGGTTATACGCAGAGCTACGTGCTTGCAATGCCGATGCTTTCCGGCCTGGTCGCAACGATTCTTGTGATGATGTGTGTTCTGGCAAGCGGTGTGGGTGTGACCGCAGCGATTTCCCTGACCGGTGCCTTCTCGCTGGTGCGGTTCCGTTCCGCGCCCGGCGATCCGCGTGACATTGCATATGTGTTCTTTGCGATGGTGATGGGTACGGTCTGCGGCGTCGGCTTCATCGGATACGCCTTCCTGATTTTCTTCATCATGGCGGCTGTGCTGATTCTCTTCAATGTCATCAACTTTGCAGCCCCGAAAACACAGGATATGACACTCAAAGTCACGATTCCGGAAAACCTCAATTACAACGGCCTGTTCGATAAGGTGTTTGACAAGTATACGACCTCGTATCTGCTCCGCCGCGTCAAGACCACCGATTTCGGAACGCTCTTTGATCTGGTATATTCTGTGCGCGTCAGAACCGACGCGGATCAGAAAAAGTTCATCGATGATATCCGTGCGCTGAACGGCAACCTCAACGTCACGCTCGTGCTCTATAAATACGATGATCAGATCTACGATACAAAGGCAAAATGATGCAAACGCAAAAAAGACTGAGGTACACCCCTCGGTCTTTTTCTGCTTTCACAGGAAAAACAGGGAGGATTCTTGAATATGAGAAATACGAAAATTTTTGCGCTGCTGCTTTCCGCTATGCTGCTTGCGGCCCCGCTGACGGCATGCGGTACGAATAACGATCCCGCAGCGGCGGGAAGCCCGGATTCTGCGGCTTCTCAGGATAAAACCGAAAACGAGGACGAAAGCTCTGAGAAGGGTTCTGCGGCTTCGTCCGATTCTGAGGGATCGAAGGACGCAAAGTCCTCGGCGGATTCCAAGAGCTCCAAGGATTCCAAGGATTCCAAGGACTCCAAGGATTCCAAGTCCGACAGCAAGGCGGAGGCCTCCGGCAAGGATACGTCTGCGGACAGCGGGGATGCGTCGAGCGCGGACGACAAGGGCAGCGCCGACAGCAAGGCGGAGAACAAGAATAACAACACCGGCGGCCAGCAGAATCAGGGCGGCAACAGCAAGGCAGGCGATACGTCCGCGCCCGATGACGGCGACCCCGATGAGGATGACGGCGACGAGGAGAAGCCGATGAAGTACATCCAGCTGAACGGATCCAGTGCCAAGTATTCTGGCGAGGGCATTTCGGTCAGCGGCAGCAAGATCACGATTTCCAAGGGCGGCCATTATGAAATCTCCGGCGAGCTGGAGAACGGCCAGATCTATATTGAAACCGATAAGAAGAAAGTCAAGCTGTTCCTGAATAATTGCAGCATCACCAACAAGGCGGGCTCTGCGATCAACTGCCAGGCAGCCAAAAAGGTGACGCTGGAGAGCATGCCGGGTACGGTCAATTATATCCAGGACGGCGGTACGCATGATGCGGATCACGGCGCAATCTACTCTGAGGATACCGTGGTGCTCAAGGGCGAGGGCGAGCTTAACATCACCGGCGTTTATGCACACGGCATTCACAGTGATGATGATATTCAGGTCAAGGGCGGTAATATCAATATTACGGCAACGAAGTCCTGCCTGCACTCCAATGACGCCATTGAGATCTACGGCGGCACGATGTTCTGCAACGGCGGTACAAACGGCATGAAGACGCGCGGTTTTATCAATATCATGGGCGGTTCGTCGGTCTTTATCGGCGGTGTCCGTGAGGAAAAGGGCGCAATCGCGTGCGGCGACGCACTGACGGTGACCGGCGGAACCTTCTGGGCCATCGGCAACACCTGCTCGATGCCGGATGCTTCCACCACAACGGCCAATGTTGTCGGCATTGTGTTCTCGAATGCACAGGCGGGTGATTCTGCCGTCAATGTGAAGAGCGGCGGCAATACGCTCTTTACGATGAGCTCCCCGAACAGCTATAAGTATGTGCTGTACTCCGGTCCGAACCTGCTCCCGAACGGTGAGTATCAGGTCAGCTACGGCGGCACCGGAAGCGGCGGCGACCATTACATATACAGTGATTATTCCGGCGGCACGGACGGCGGCACGTTCACCGCAGGCAATACGGTCACCGTTCACACGGTTTCGTAATCCCCCTCTCAACTGAATCAGAAACAGCGCGCAGGGATCCGGTCAGACCGGATCCCCGCGCGTTTATATTATGAAAGCAGGGGAGTTGACAATTCACCCGAAAAAGGGGTATAATAACAATATATGAACATGATGGAAAGAGGAGGCGGCAGGATGCAGCCGAAAATGGTACAGGCGCTGCGCGGAACAGTCGATGACGTGATGTTTTATAACGAAGACACCGGCTATGTCGTTGCCGATCTGGAAACGGAGGAGGCCATGATCACCGTCGTCGGGGAGCTCGGGCACCTGGAGCCCGGTGAGGAGCTGGAGCTGACCGGCAGCTTCGTCACGCACCCGCGGTTCGGACAGCAGTTCCGTGCGGACAGCTGCGTGCGCGCACTCCCCTCGACCGTTGTGAATATTGAACGGTATCTTGCAAGCGGCGTCATCCGTGGCATCGGCAAGGCGCTTGCAAAGCGCATCGTCGCGGAATTCGGGGAATTCACGCTGCAAATCATTGAAAAGGAACCGGAAAAGCTCTACCGGATCAAAGGCATCTCACCGCAGAAATGTGAGGAAATTGCGGAATCCGCGCAGCAGATTTTCGGGCTGCGCGCGCTCATGGGCAAGCTCCAGACCTACGGGATTTCCGCGTCTGCCGCGATGCAGGCCTACCGGCGCTGGGGGGCGGCTGCATGGGAGGTCATTCAGGATAACCCGTTCCGGCTCTGCGGCGCGGGCATCGGACTGGAATTCCGTACTGCGGAGAAGGTCGCTGCGGACTTGGAGATCCCGGCCAACTCCCCGAAGCGGATTCTTGCGGGTTTCCGCTGGCTGCTGGAAACAGCCGCGCTGGAGGGGCATACCTGCCTGCCGTTTCCGGATTTCCGGATGCTCGCCGGACGCGCACTCGGCATCACGGAGCAGGATTTTCAGCAGGCTTATCATGACGCAATCGACGACCGCGTGATTTATTCCTATTCCGCGCCGGACGGCGATTATATCTATCTGGATGTGTATTATGAGGCGGAGGATTTCATTGCAACGCGCATTTCTGCGATGCTTTCGTTCTCTCCGCCGGAGGATTTTGACTGCACCAAAGGCATCGCACAGGAGGAGCAGGAAACCGGCATGACCTATGCGGAGCTCCAGAAAAAGGCGATTGCATGTGCATTTTCCCGCGGGATCATGGTGCTGACGGGCGGCCCCGGCACCGGCAAGACCACCACGCTCAACAGCGTGATTCATCTGTGCCTGAAAGCCGGGAGCACCGTGCTGCTCGCGGCGCCGACCGGCAGAGCCGCCAAGCGCATGACCGAGCTGACCGGGCGCGAGGCGAAAACGATTCACCGGCTGCTCGGCACGGATTACGATGAGCTTGGACAGCTGATTTTTCAGCATAACGAGCAGAACCCGCTTCAGGCAGACGTCATCATCGTGGACGAGGTGTCCATGGTGGATACGCTGCTGTTTGAGGGACTGCTGCGCGCGCTCCGGCTGTCCTGCCGCCTGATTCTGGTCGGGGACGAGGATCAGCTGCCGTCTGTCGGGGCGGGGCATCTGCTGCACACGCTGATTGCGAGCAGACGGCTGCCGGTCGTCCGGCTGACGGAGATTTTCCGGCAGGCGCAGGAGAGCTGCATTATCCGCAGCGCGCATCAGATCGTCAGCGGGGAAATGCCGGATCTGCGTGAAAAAAGCAGCGATTTCTTCTTCTTCGACCGCCGGAATGCCGCCGAGGCTGCGGCCTTTGTGCAGGAGCTCTATCACAGCAGACTGCCGCAGGCCTACGGCTTCACGCCGCAGAACGATATTCAGGTGATTTCTCCGACGCGCAAGGGCATTCTCGGCACGGTCACGCTGAATCAGCTTTTGCAGGATACGGTCAACCCTGCGCAGTACGGCAAGCCGATCATGAAAAATCTGCTGTTTACGTTCCGCGAGGGCGATAAGATCATGCAGATTCAGAATCAGTATGAGATGGAGTGGACGCGCGCCGGGGAGCGCGGCGCGGGCATCTTCAACGGCGACATGGGAACCGTCGTGCAGATTGACAAAGGCACGAATACCCTCAAAGCCGATTTTGACGGCAGAATCGTGACCTACCGCGCCGAGCAGCTCGATCAGCTGGAGCTGGCCTATGCGGTCACGGTACATAAGAGTCAGGGCAGCGAGTTTGAGGCTGTGATTCTGGTGCTCCCGGAGGGCAGCGACCGGTTAAGCTACCGCAGTTTGCTGTATACGGCGGTGACGCGCGCGAAAAAGCTGCTGATTCTGGTCGGATCGCCGCGCAAGGTCTTTGAAATGGTGCAGAATCAGCAGAAAACAGAGCGGTATTCCTGCCTCTGTGAAATGCTGCAAAGTATGGTAAGCCGGGAGGAACTGCCGATCGGGGCGGAGAGCGCTGACGCGTGAGAAGCATCCGGGATGCGGCAAAACTGAAACAGCAAAGAGAATGATACGGGAACGGGAATTCCCAGGGGAAATCATCACGGACTGTGACGGCGCGGAGCCGGGACGGGAAGTGGTCTTTGACGGAAACAGGATCATCGGCACGGAATGCCGGATCCGTTCCGGCTGACCGGAATTATCCGGCTGCGACGAACAACCTGTTTGCACGAAAGTTGAGGTGTTCTCTTATGAATCCGTTGTTGAAACTGCGCTTGCTTGATCTGCCTTATCCGAACCGTTGTGACTGCTGCTATGAACGCATCCCGTATGACCAGCTGCTCTGCCCGGCCTGCATGGAGGCACTGGAGGCAGAACGTATCTCGTATGACGACTGGGCTGCCGATCAGTCCGCACAGCCGTGGGACAGCGGCGCCGTACTGTATTCCTACCGCGATACGGCGCGGAACGGCATTCTCTCCATGAAGGAGGGCGACCGCGGGTTTGCGCGGTATGCGGGGCAGAAGCTCGCGGAAACCGTCCGCAAGGTCTGCGATCCGGAAACGCTCTCCTTTGTGACATGGGTGCCGGTGACACGGCGGCGCAGGCTCTCGCAGGGCTATGCCCATGCGGAAAACCTCGGAAAAGCGCTTGCAAAGGCGCTGGACGTCCCGACGCGGCGCGACCTGCTGACGGAACGGCAGGGGACACTGCGGCAGCACGATCTGCCGTCGGATGCGCGTTCGCTGTATGCGCAGCGGTTCCAGTACAGCGGCGGCAGTCTGGAGGGCAAGCGCATTCTGCTGGTGGACGACGTTCTGACGACCGGCAGCACGCTGCGGCGCTGCACGGATCTGCTGCTGGAGGCCGGTGCCGAAAGCGTCAGCATTGCAACAGCCTGCGCGCGGGTGCGGGAAAAGGCAGCCGCGGACGGGCAGAGCGTTCCCTGAAAAAGGGAGTGCTGCGCGATGATCCGTAATGAGGGCAGCGCCCCCATTATAAAATCATCGGAGATACCGCTTTTTCTGCATAAAACAGCGGGCGCTGATTGCTGCATCAGCGCCCGCTGTTGTTTTATAATTCAATCAGACGCAGTCGTCTGGACAGAGATACTGTCGGAGATCGCTGCGGATTTGTCCAGCTCGATCAGGATGTGCCAGTCCGCCATGTCGAAGAAACCGCCGTGCGTATTGAGCCGGTTGATGCAGACGGTGTTTTCGCTCACAGCAGTGACTTCATGGCGAATCGAACCGCTGGGTTCCCTCAGACTGACGACCAGCAGCTTATGCGCATCAAACCAGTCGCTCGTATACTTTGCGGCTGCATCTGCAAAGCTGATTCCCGGTTCTTCATCAATATCGGAAATCTGCACGGCCTCCGCGTTTTCGGCAATAAATGCGTCCAAATCCTCACGGGTTGAAACCGTTTTGGCCTGCGGATCGTTGCCGGAAAATTTTTTCGGGGTACGGACATACGCTGCGGTAAACGCATAATTCTTTGCGGTCAGATCCTCATAGCTGATCTTCCGGGCAATGAATTGCAGAATCTTTGCGGCGTCCTGTCCGTCCGTGTTGCCGTCATGGTTGACGTCTGCGTTCTCCTTGCCCTGATCGGTCATGGCCGCTTCTCTGTCCTCCGCGGCGAATCTTGCAATCAGAACGGCGTCTGCAACGTCAATGCTGCCGTCACAGTTGGCATCGCCCGGTCTCGGAATGCTGCCTGCAATTTCATGGAGTATGAGGTAAAGCCAATCTGCTTTGGTATTTTTCGTGTATACTATCACCTGATCGTCCGGGTACAGCTCGCGCCATTCCTGCCAGATGCCGTTCTGATCCAGCCGTTCATACCCGATGCCATGCGCCGGATGCCCTGCGGCAAGGTCGATTCGGATCCGCTCGGTGCCTGTTTTATTCAGGCAGTAGTACACGGAGGTGAACCCGCTGCCGCCGTAATAATCCGGATACGGATGCGCGTCGGTCAGCTTCCGGAGAATTTCCTCAATGGAATCCGATGCTTCGATGATCTGACTGACTTCGTCCAGCGAAAGCCGCGGTGCATCCGATTTCAGAAGTCCTTTGATCTCCGCTTTTATCCGCAGGAATTGATCGGTCGTCTCTCCTTCCCTGGCATGCACCGCAGCCAGAGCGGTTTTCTGTTCATTTGTCAGATCGCTGCTGTCCGTGACCGTGATCGTTTTTGTGATCATGCGGACACCGTCATCGCCCTCAGAAAGCGCGACCTTTGCCGGATCCAGCTTGCCCTTGATCCAGACTGTCGTTGTCCCGACCTTCTGTGCAAAGAGATGACCGTCATTGTAAATCAACGCAATACTATTATTATTGGACTGGATGACCGGCTCAGGCAGATAGCAGTCCGCATCCCAGAAACCGAGAATCTGGCGTACTTCCCCGACATGCAGATCGGCCGGAATATCCATTGCCAGGCCGTACAGCTGCTCCTGCGGCTCCGGCGTATAGGTGCCGCCGTAGGTTTCGTTGAAATCAGTGAAAATCCGGTCAACCGCTGTTTCTGTACTCTGAATGGGCGCCTCCCGCTCCGGATACAGCAGCTGACTTTCCAGCGGGCGGCCGTTCTCGTCGTCCCGGATGCAGTAAATGCGCTCCATGTCAGGCAGGACAGTGATCCATTCGGTTCTGCGGTTATCAAACCAATATTCAATCGCTGTTTGCTCTATGTCGTCGTAATAATCCGGATATTTCTGCGCTGCTTTGATCTTTTCGGAAACCTCACTGAAAGACGCAGAACCGTCAATGATCTGATTGACCTCGTCCAACGTGAGCCGCTTTGCATCCGGTGCGATTTCGCCGCGGATGACGGCGCGCTCCCGGAGATATTTGCAGTATTGCTCGATCGTCGCCAGCTTTTCCAGCGCGGCGCGCTGGGATTCCGTCAGCGACGGATCCGTGACCGTGACGCTGACCTTTACGGTGCGTGTGCCGTAATCGGACGGCCCGAGCGTGATCTTTTTGCTGTCCAGCGATGCAATGACGCTGACTGTTGCGGTGCCCTCCGACAGTGCTTCGATCACGCCGTCCTCATTCACAGCGACGATTTCTTTGTTGTCGGTCTGGAAGCGCATGATGTCCGTGCGGTAGACGTCGCCGTCCCATGTGACGCTCAGCTTCTGCTTTTCCCCGACCTTCAGGCTGACCGCTGACGGTTCGGCTTTCAGGCCGTACAGCTCTTTCGGATCGGCAGCATCCTGACGGACCGGCTGTGTGACGGCCGGATCGACAAGATCCCAGTCAACCGGCTGCGTGACGGCCGGTTCTCCCTCTTCCGCTGCTTTGGCGGATACCGGCGGCTCTTCGGCAGAAACCGTGGCTGCCGAAATACAGCATGTTGCCGCAATCATCATCGCGGACAGCAGGCAGCAGATACAGTGGCGTTTCATTTTTTACCCCTCCCTGATAAAGACCTGTTCTACCTTTCCCCGTGAGGCGCTTTGATACATCTCTCCATTATCATATTATATATATATAGATTGATAGTCAAGAGAATATTTTGCTAAATTTTCGGAATATATTGCGCACTCCTTATCCGGCAAGGATCATCTGCTTGACGGCGCTCAGGTCGCGGGCATCGAGGACGCCGTCGCCGTTGCGGTCACAGGAGCCGGGATCGCCGGGCGCCGACTCCGGGGTGCAGAGCAGCCAGCAGGCCAGAACGGACGGTTCGGCGCCGGATTCTGCAATGCCGCTTTCGGGTTCGTTCAGCCGGAAGAACCGCACCTGATAGCTGAGCGGTGCTTCTGTTCCGTTTTTCGTGATGCCGGAAATGCGGATTGTCAGGACGTCGTCACAGTCAAAGAGTCCGCAGTCCGGGTCAAAGATGATGCAGTTTGTGCTGCCGTAATAGCCGGTATCCACATGCAGCTCCTGCCGGTCTGCGCTGCTGCCGCCGTCCGCGGAAAAATGCAGGGTGCGGTTCTGCATCTGCGAATACAGGTCGATCTGCACGTTTTCCTCCTCGGGCATGTCGTAATCCGCGCCGAGCGTCACGGAGAACGGATAGCCGGTCTGTCCGTTCAGCACATCCGCATAGAGCTCATAGGGCATATTCTGCGGCGGCCATGCGATGAAATCCCCGGTGAACGGCGCTTCGCGGCCGCGCTCGGTGACGTAGCAGCCGGTATAGCCCTCCACATAGCCGAAGCCCGTATAGCGCATGGCGGGGTTCAGCAGCCAGCGCCGGTGCCCGAGCGTTTCCAGATTGGCCTTGCCCGGGTCAAGCAGATACACCGCAACCGACTCCGGCAGGTCATGGCAGCCGCACCAGAGGTCGGAGCTGCTGTTGCCCTGATAGGCCCGCGCATAGATTTCCTGCGGCAGGCCCTCCGGCTGCTGCGGGTGATGCACAAGGCTTCCGTTCAGCAGATCCACGAGCTGTCCTGCCTGTGCGGCCTCGTTGTAGCGGTCGCAGAGCTGAATATCTGCGGGGACGCCCGCCGCGAACCGGCAGAGGTTCAGGCAGTTCAGCGCCTCCTGCAAGGTCTGTTCCGAGAGGCTGCCCGCGCTGTACGGTTCTTCTGCGGACGGCATCTCCGTATAGACGGGCGCTGCGTGCGTCCACGGGTGCTCTGCGTAGAACGCCCGGATTTCCGCAGGCGTGGGCGAAGCATTCCCGGCTGCCGCAGCAGAATCCTGCTGAAACGGAACGGTAATCAGCATGGCAGCCGCCAGAACGGCCGCGGTTTTTCCTGTATTCATGAGCAGAGCCTCCTTTTCCGTGCTGTTTTCTTCATTGTAGCACACAGTTTGCCGGTTGTCTACTCATGTTCAGCCTATTTCAACAGTTTTATTCAGAGATAAAACGCAATATTTGAAAGGTATTTTGCAGTGAAATCGCAGTTTTTTATATTGACAATCATAAGAAAGTGTGATAAACTTAGACTGAGCGTATAGATGCGCACATTTATCACTGTGCTGTCCGGCATCTGTACGCACAATACACACAATCTTGAAAAGGAGTTGCTATGGAAAAGTTGCGAAACCGGCTGTTCGCCTGCGGCACGGCAGCGTTTATGCTGCTGAGTGCCCTGCCGCTGCAAACAGCCCAAACTGCTTTCGCTGCTGAAATCGAAGCGGCCAGCCGCGGCGATATCAACGGCGACGGGAAACGGGACGATAAGGATCTTGCAGCACTGACCAAGTTGCTCGGTGAACATGTGGAAACCCTCTTCACCGATGATGACACGATGCAGTATGACATCACGCAGGATGGCCTGATTGACTCCCGTGACCGTTATGCACTCTCGCAGTATCTTTCGGGTGCTGCCACGGAGCTGCCTGTTCAGCCCGGTGCTGATCTGGAGGAAAATGTCACGCTGAAGCTGACAAGTGCAAGCTGCTTCCCCGGCGATGACGTCCAGGTCACGCTTTCCTTCGTGGACTGGGCAAAGGACATCGCAGCGTACGACATCACCGTCGGATTTGATACTGCGCTGAAGCTGAAGAAGGTGGACTTCATCTCGGGCGACTGCCAGTATGTGGCCGGCGGAAGATCCGTCAAGCTGTCCGGCCTTCATGAGCAGGATACGCTCCACCGCGGTGACATCGCTGTCCTGACCTTTACGGCCGATAAGGAATTCGACGGCGAGTTCAATGTGCAGGTGGAAGGCGCGAACGTCTTCACCTCCAACTATGATATTTATTCTTCTATCAAGTCTTCCTCTGTGGTGACCGTTCAGCCGCTCTATGAACCGGTCTCCCTGAAGGCAGCGGGCATCGGCAGCAAGTCTGTTTCCCTGAAGTGGGACATGCCCTTTACGGATCAGCCGATTACCGGCTACCGCGTCTACCGCGACGTCAAGATGATCGCGGAAACCAAGGAAACCTCTTATCTTGATACCAAGCTGACCACGGATACGGATTATGAATATACCGTTTCCGCAGTGACTGCCAGCGGCACTGAAACGCTTCAATCTCAGCCGCTGAATGTCCACACTGCCGCAGTGAAGATCGCCAGTGCCGATTTCGCGGCCGATCCGATCTCCAATGTGAACAGTGACCTGACGGTCAAGCTCTCCCAGACTGCCCCGATGGCTTCCATGAAGCTGGACTTCAAGGATTCCGAGGGCAATGTGACGAGCGATACCGTCAAGCTGGACGGCGAGGATCTCGGAACGATCAGCTATCACTGGGATGTCAGCAAGGTGGCGGACGGCGACTACACGGTCACCGTGACCGTAACCGACATCGACGGCACCGCCGATCAGGCGGAGGCATCCGTCAGTGTGCTGAACAACCCGCTGAAGCAGGTTGAGCTGGAGGCAGAGGCCGGCGGTCGGACAGCCGTGCTGACATGGTCTTTGGCAACCGAGGCAGCAGCCGTCGGATACCGTGTTTACCGTCTTCAGGATGATGGCAAGACATGGGAAAAGATTGCCGATATCACCGCGCGTGATACGCTTTCCTATACGGACAGCAATCTGACGGCAGGCAAGAAGTACACCTATTCCGTGACCAGTACGGACCGTTTCGGTCAGGAGAGCGCAAAGAGCAAGTCTGCTTCTGTTGTGCCGACTGCCGATAAGACCGCGCCGGAGATCACGCTGTTCAGACCGCTGGGCGGTCAGCGCGTTTCCGGTGAAATCCAGATCACGGTCAGCGCAAAGGATGAGAACGAGGTCGCATCCGTTCGCTGCGAGATTTCCGCAGACGAAGGCAAGACCTGGGAAAAGCTCCTTGAGGCTGAGGGCGCTTCTGCAACCTGGAACTTCAATACGGCCGACCGCGAGGACGGCGTCTATCAGCTCCGTGCCATGGCAACGGACGCTGACAAGAATGACAGCAACGGTATTCATGTGATTTCTCTGGCATTCGACAACACTGCGCCGGAGCAGGTCAAGAACCTCCGCACCGTCAGCGTGACCCAGAATTCGGCTTCGATCGCATGGGACAATGTTGCGGATGAGGACTTCTCGCACTTCATCGTGATCTATTCGGATCAGACCAACGTCAACCGGCGCACCGTCAAGGATACCCTGGGTATCAACCTGACTTCGCTGGTTCCGGATACCCAGTACACGGTCACTGTGTATGCAGTGGACGTGGCGGGCAACGCAGGTCCGGCTTCCGAGCCGTTCCGCTTCTTCTCCAACAGTGATACCACACCGCCGACCATTTCGAGATTCGGCGCTCCGGAGTTTACTTCTGCCAATTCGTCCATGACGGTCACAGTGTATGCATCTGACCTGTCGGCGATCCGCAGCAGATTCCTGGAGTATTCCCAGGATCAGAAGGAATGGAAGCTGCTGACTTCCGCGAGTTCGTATGCTGATTTCGTTGTGCAGGACAGCACGCTGAAGGAAGGCACGCTCTATCTCCGCGCCTATGCAAGCGACATCTACGGCAATACCGGCGATCCGAAGGATTCTCCGGTGATTACTGTGACTGTTGACAACACCGCACCGAAGGCGCCGAGCAAGGTCACGGGTGTGACAGAGCTCCGCTCCAATGTGGTCAGCTGGCTGCCTTCTGCTTCCGAAGATACCATCGGCTACCGCGTTGAGCGCGCTGTCGGCTCCGAGGATGCGGATTACAGCGTGATTTACTCCATTCTGGCCGACACGCAATTCACGGACAGCAATGTCGTTGCGGACGGCGCATACTACTACCGCATCTCGGCTGTTGACCGTGCGGGCAACCGCAGCTCTGTTGCGAAGTCCGGTCTGGTCAAGCGTGTTCCGGATACCCAGAAGCCTGTGATCGAACAGTGCGTTCTGACATTCAACCAGTCCTTCATCTGTGAGGCACGCCGTTCGTTCCAGGTTCTGGCGACGGATGACAACCGTGTCAAGAGCATCACCGCAGCATGCCGCTGCAAGGAAACCGACGCATGGGCACCGGTTGAAACCTCTGATTACAGAGCAAACACCGCCCGCACTGAGCTGATCGTGCGCGGTGAACTTCCGACGTCCATTCTGACGAACGATTCCGTTACAGTTCAGGTTACTGCTTCCGACGAGGCAGGCAACACGGACGTGAAGGAATTCACCTTCGCGATCGACAACCTCAAGGCAGAGATCAAGGACGCAACCGTCAAGACTGAGAACAATCAGGTTGTGCTCAACTGGACCTGTCCGGATGTGACCGGTGTTTCCGGTTTCTATGTGTACCGCAAGGTCGGCACGGCCGGTACGGAAACCTGCTTTGCATCGACCAAGCCGGTGAAGGGTCAGACCGCTTATACCGTGGCAGATACCAATCTGACGACGGGCGGCAATATGGTCTACCGCATCGTGGCAGTCATGGATAACGGCAACATGGTTTCCGTGACGCTGGATCCGATCAAGATCCAGGCTGTTCCGCAGGCAGACCTCATTTATACCTCTGCACAGGTGCTCGGCGCATCTTACAGCTACGATGCAACCGGCTCCAAGAATGCAGATGACATCGTCAATGTCCATATCTCGTTCGGTGACGAAGCGGCCGCAGATAAGCAGTCCGTCAAGAACGCGATCTTCACACACACCTATGCGGAAGTCGGCACCTACGAGGTGACTCTGACGGTGACCAATGCTTCCGGCATGACCGACACCAAGAAGGTGACGGTTACGGTCATGGAGCCGAACATCATGTCCACTGTCGTTGCGACGGTCAAGAAGATGGACGGCACCCCGGCAGCCGGCGCGGCAGTTTATGTCGATGTCGGAACCGAGCAGCAGAACAAGTATTACACCGACGAAAACGGTAAGGTTGAGATCAGCTGCACCGCCGGCGACCATGAGTTCGGCGTGTTCGGCAACGGTTACCTCCCGGCGACCAAGACCGCAACGCTCCGTCCGGGCGCAAAGACCGAGCTTGAGTTCTCTATCGTTGAGGATCAGCTTGTCACTGCGAACTTTGAAGTCAACCGCATGACGCTTGAAGAAATCAAGGCGGCAGGCATTGACGTTTCGGATCCGGAAAACTGCCAGATCGTCAAGATTGACGTGCAGCTTTCCTACACGGTTACCTCCACTGTGACCGACCACATTCATATCTACTTTGATACCGCACGCGGCATCGTGGTTTCCAGCGGCGGCGGCAGCAACTACCACTATATCGTCAAGGCTGTTTCCCGCGATGTCAAGACAGTCATTCTGATGCGTATTCCGGTTCAGGCACAGTTCATCAAGGAATTCTTTAAGGTCGATATGATCGTGATGAACCATGCCGGTGCGGATTTCCCGCTGACTGACTGTACCGCAACCCTGAACCTCCCGAACGGTCTGACCCTGATGGACAACACGCCTGCATCCGCACCGCGCGTTGCGAACATCGGCACGATCGGCGGCGGCCAGGAGCAGGTTGTCAGTTGGATTGTCCGCGGCGACAAGAACGGCACCTACAACTTCAGCGCAGACTTCAACGGCACACTCCAGCCGTTCAATGAGCCTGTTTCGATGACATTCAATTCGGACAAGCCGATCCGTGTCTACGGACAGGAGGCTGCAACGATTACCGTGAACTTCGATCCGGTGATCCGCAGCAAGACCCTGTTCGCAGAGGTGCTGGTCGAGAACAATTCCCCGATTGATCTGTACGAGCTGTCCACCGACATCGGCAAGGTCATCGCGGATACCGTCGGCACCGACAATGACGGCAATCCGAGAGCGGTTGTCTATCAGACCCGCTTCACCGGTACGAACGGCATTCTCAAGATCGTTGACGATTCCAAGAGCATTTCCGTGCTGCACCCCGGTGAAAAGTTCAGCGTCGTTTACGCAATCCGCGGCATTATTGCCCAGGATATCCCCGGCGTTTACAAGAAGACTGAGGCGGATGTGAAGTTCACCTCCACCAGCAGCAATGTCAAGGTGCAGGTCCAGCACATCAAGATCGCAAATGAGAATGATCCGCTGTACGGCATCCAGTTTGACATGAACAGTGATTACCTGTTCCTTGTGAAGAACAAGAAGGGCAAGGCAATCAAAAACGCTTCCGTTGAGCTGTATCAGAATGTCAGCGGTAGCAGAAACACCATCTCCATCGGCACAACGGATGAGCGCGGCCGTCTGGTCGTCAAGCGCGCCGACTCCTCGGAGTCCTTCCGCGTTGAGATCAAGGCAGAGGGCTACAAGAACTTCAACGAGAAGTTCCAGTTCTCCGCACGCAAGTCCACTTACATGGAAACCTTCGTTCTGAACGGCGATTACAGAGCGGACGATTATTCGCTCACCAGTTCTTATATCCCCTATCTGGCGGGATACGGACGCGTCAATCTGCTCACCGGCAGAGTGTCCCTGAACCGTGTTGAAGACTTCACGTTCGCGATTGAGGCAAGAGCGGAGAACCCGGGCACTAAGTATGAGCTGCGTCAGGGCAACCGCGTGATTAAGTCTTTGAATGCGAATGGCTCGTTCATGACCTTTGCAGGTCTGACTCCGAACATGTTCTACAAGGATGAGGAAGTCTTCATTCGCATTTATACCGAAACAGGTGACTATTTCGACAACCTGCTCGGTATTGATGTGACCGAGATTCATCAGAATCCGGACGGCACGATTGATCCGGACGAGGATCCGAAGGCAAAGTCTGTTCTCCAGAAGATCTATGAAGTGATGTCCTTCGCATCGACGATGACGCTCCCGGTTCCGGAAGCGGTGCGTGAATACTTCGGCGACAACCTGGACTTCACTTACAATTTCCCGTTTATCATGGATCCGAAAGAGTCGAAAACAAAGAACGGCAATCAAGTCGAAAACGGTACGCAGCCGACAGTCAGCTATGTGATTGACAAAGGAAAGATTACGTTGAACATCGGCATTATGAATACGACGAAGTTCAAGATTCCGACCTCTCCGGCACAAGCACTGAAATTTACCATTACGCTCTCACTGAAGGGCGAATTGGATTCCAATGCGAATTATGTGCGATTGACGGGTAATCTGAAGCTGTCTCTCGGCGGAACCATTAAAACGCCTGATTGGCATCTCCCGGGCCCGCTGGCGTTTATTTACTTGACATGCTACTTCGGCGGTGGATTTGAAGCATATGCTTCGATCGGATACAACCACGACTTCAGTAATCCGGAAAAGACCGGCTTCTATTACAAGGTCGGCGGAAGTGCTTATATTTCCATTTCGCCTGAGGTCGGTTTTGGTGATCCTAAAGTTGTTGGCGGCGGCGTTTACGGCACAATGAAGCTGACAGCAGAAGCTGTGTTCGCTGAAGCCAACGCAAGTGCACGACTTGAGAAAGTTGAACTCACTGGTGATGCCGGTGTGAGAGCCTACGCAGCAGGCTGGGTTCTTGCTGACTTCAAATTCTGGAAGGGTAGTGTCGTGAAGATCTATCCGCGCGAGAGCGGACGTCCGCGCCTTGTTCTGCCGAATGGCCAGACGGTGCAGGAGGTCGCGGAGAATGCAGACAATTACGTTCTGCCTTCCGATGACGATCTTGCAGCAGCAGGCGAGTGGAACGGTCAGGTCAGCGAAGGCTTCACTGAGATGCAGAGCGGCATTGCATTTGATGCACAGCCGATGCTGATCAGTGACGGCACGAATGTGATCATGGTCTGGAATGTTTTGGATGCTGCACGCGGCGCGGCCAATGCCTCCTACCTTGTCTACTCCGTTTATGATCCGCAGTCCGGCGCATGGACAGCACCGGCGCCTGTTGACACGAACAAGAATGCTGACAGTTCTCCTGTTCTTTATGCAGGTGAGGACGGAATCCGCATCGCATATATGGAGTCCGCAAAGGTCTTCACTGATGAGGATGAGGCAACGGCACTGACAGAATTTGCAAAACAGCGCGTCATCAAGACCGCAAAATTCGATGTGGAATCCGGTAAATTCACAGAATTCCGTACACTTGACGTCAATAAGGAAGGCGGCATCGCCCAGGCAGCTGCATTTGCACAGGCAGCAGACGGCACCACCTATCTGTTCTGGCGTTCAAACGCAAATGACAACTTCTTTGGTACAGATGACAGCAATATGATTGTCTATGCCAAGGAAACTGAGAACGGCTGGGGCACTCCGACCGTTCTGGCAGAGAATCTCCCGCAGATCAGTGGATTCGCAGCGGGCAGCAATGCAGACGGTAAACCGGTCTGCGCATATATCACCGGTGTGACCGATGAGGAAGGCAATACGGTCAAGTCGCTGTATACTGCTGGCCTTTCCGGCGACCCGGTCAAGGTGGCTGAGGGCGAAATCGCTTCTCCGACCTTTGCTCAGATCCCCGGCAAAGATGCTTCCGGCCTGGTCTGGTATCAGGATGGCAAGCTCTATGATTCTGCTGACCTCGCAACTGCTGAGGAGCTTTGCGGCAGCGCAACTGATCGCTTTGCAATCGCTGGCGACCGAATCCTGTTCGTTGTTCGTACCGAGGAGCGCGCTGAGATCTTCAGCACAAGCTATGACGCAGAAGCAAAGACATTTACCGCACCGGTCAGCATCGAGTCTGACGACAACCACTACTACGAGAGCATCTCGATGGCACAGTACGGCGAAGATACGCTCTATGCTGCACGCTGCACTGAGGCAACCTTCGATGACGAAGGCGCGCTCAGCACGAACACTGCACTCATGGGCGGCATCCTCGGTGAAACCGCGGACATCTGCATTTCCGAGCCGGCTTACAGCAGCCAGATCGCAGAACCCGGCAAGGAACTCCCGGTCAAGGTGACCGTATCCAACGACGGAACAACAGCAGCTGACAAGCTCACGCTGAGCATCACGAATGCGGCAGGCCGCGTGATTGCATCCGATACACAGGATGTCGCTCTGGCATCCGGCGCATCCGCAGAAGTGACCTTTGCACCGGTGCTCCCGGCTGATTTCGAGGGCGCTGTCTACCAGATCAACGTCACTGCTGCTGATGCAGACAGAACACCTGACAACAACAAGGCTGAACTGGATCTCTCCAAGACGGATCTTTCCGTGGAAGCGGAAGTCAGCTACGCGGGAGATACCACGCAGGTTACGATCTTTGCGAGAAACGAGAGCAATGTTCCTGCGGCTGCGATTGTACACATCAAGCCGAACTCTGCTGAGGAGGAAACGCTCACGCTGTTCTCCGAGGAGATTGCACCGCATACATCGGCCTACTGGCAGCTTGATTCCGTTGACATGCTCGGCGATAAGTACCATGACTTTGTTGATATCACTGTGACGTCGGATACGGCGGATGCAGATGAATCCAACAATTCCACCTGTGTGATCATTTCCAAGAGCGGTATGGATCCGTATTCCTGCGGCGACGTCAACCTTGACGGTGAGGTCGGTCTGGAGGATGCGGTGCTGGCACTGAAGTGCTACACCAGACAGGTTGCTCTGATGGATGATCTCGGCTTCTCCTCTACGCAGCGCCGCTGCGCAGACGTGAACAAGGACGGTTCCGTCGACATTACCGACGCAATGACGCTCCTGCGCTATTACGTCAACTGTGTGGCAGGCACTGTCACCGGCAACTTTACGGAATACTTAGCACAAGAACAAAACGGAGGTGCGAAGCATGAATCCGAATAAGATGATTGCCTCCCGGAGCCTTCGCCGTTTTGCCGCAGCATTGACTGCTGCGGCAATGGCGGCATCCGCGATGCAGGTCACCGCAGCCGACTTCCCGCTTCATACCGCAGCGAAGTCTCTGACGGCGTCGGTCATCCGGTACGCTCCTACTGAGGAACCTGCCGCTCCTGCGGCAACCACTGCAAAACCCGCGGCGACGACCGCAAAGCCTGCGGCAACGACCGCAAAGCCTGCGGCAACGACCGCAAAGCCTGCGGCAACGACCGCAAAGCCTGCGGCAACGACCGCAAAGCCCGCGGCAACGACCGCAAAACCTGCGGCAACGACCGCAAAGCCCGCAGCGACGACCGCAAAGCCTGCGGTCACGACTGCAAAGCCTGCGGCGACCACTGCAAAGACCACGACGACGGCCGCCAACACCACGGTCACGCCCAAGTCTACGGTGACGGTTACCACCCAGGCACCGGCTCCGGTTGTGACAACCACGACCGCACCGGCAATCCATACTGATGAGGACACCGGCGCAGTGTACGAGATCCGCGACGGCAAGGCGTACATTACCAAATGGACGAGCAAGGAAGCGGATGTCGTGATTCCGGAGAAGCTGGGCGGCTATACGGTTGCCGGCTTCGACAGCTCGGCGTTCTCCAGCAACAGCTACTCTATCAAAACAATCAAGTTCCCGTCCGGCGTCAAGGAAATCCCGAATTACCTGCTTCGCTATTGCTATTATCTGGAAGAGGTAACACTGCCTGACGGTATCACCTCGATCGGTGACAGCGCATTCAACAACTGCTACCGGATGACGTCTGTCAACATTCCGAAGAGCTGCACAAAGATCGGAACTTACGCGTTCGCAAGCTGCAGCGCGTTGTCTTCGATCACGCTTCCGAGCGGCCTGACTGTGATCCCGGACTCTGCATTCAGCAACTCCGGCCTCACCGAGCTTGTGATTCCGGACACTGTGACGGAGATCGGCAACTCTGCGTTTTCCGGCTGCTCTAAGCTGAAAACGGTCAAGGCTACGCATGCACGCATCAAGTTCGGGAATCGTGCCTTCGCATCCTGCTCTGCACTGGAAACGGTTGCACTGGGTGACGGCTCGGCTTCGGAAGAAACCTATGCACTTCCGGAGTATATCTTCTCAAGCTGTTCCTCTCTGACCAGCATTCAGCTGCCTGCCTGCTACACTTCGGTTGGCAACTATGCATTTTCCTACTGCTCCAAGCTGACGAAAATCACGCTTCCGAAGGGCATTGAAACGCTGGGCAACTACGTGTTCCAGTATTGCAGCGCGCTGGAGAATGTTACGCTGAACGAAGGTATTACCGCAATCGGCTCGAATATGTTCAATCAGTGCAGCAACCTGAAGAGTGTGACACTGCCGAAAACCGTGACTGCGCTCCCGACCAGTGCATTCTATGATCTCAGAAAGCTGGAAACTGTGAGTGCAGAGGGCGTCACTGAGGTTGGCGCTTCTGCATTCAATGACTGCACGTCGCTGAAAAGCGTCAAGTTCTCCAAGGATCTGGAGAAAATCGGAGCAAGTGCATTCTACTACTGCACCAGTCTGGAAGAACTGCCGGAGATGACAAAGCTCTCCGTGCTCGGTGAGCACGCGTTTTACAACTGCTCGGCGCTGACCAGCGTCAAGCTGCCGGACACCCTGACTGCGGTTCCGAAGAGTGCATTTGCCTACTGCCGCGCACTGAAATCGGTTGAGATGACCGATTCCCTGCTCTCAATCGGCGAGAGTGCATTTGAGAGTTGCAGCAAGCTCACGCTGGATAAACTGCCGGAAACGGTGCTTGCCTTCGGAAACGGATCGTTTGCCGGAATCAAGTCGATCCGCACGCTCGTCCTGAAAAAGGATGTGACTTACGGCACCGGCATGTTCAGCAGCATCTCCGAACTTCGCCGTGTGTATATCCCGTCCGGCGTCAAGCTGTCGAACAGCATGTTCAGCGGCTGCCAGAGCCTGATGTATGTCTGCTTTACGGACAACATGGAGAATTACACGCTTCCGGCGGGCATGTTCTACGGCTGCTCGCACCTGACCAAGGTCGATTACAAGGGCACCTGGACGACGATGCCTGAGAGCTTCTTCCAGAGCTGCTCTGCACTGGAATTTACGATTCCGTCCAACATGACCGTGATCGGCAACAACGCATTCCTCGGCTGCCAGAAGCTCGGTCCGGAACTGGTCGTCCCGAACAACTGCCGTATCGGTGAGCAGGCATTCTGCAACTGCCTCGGTATTGAGAAGATCAGCTATGCCGGTTCCGTTTATTCGTTCGGCAAGGGCTGCTTCTCCGGCACCGGTATCACGGAGGTTTCCCTCCCGTCGAACTACCGTTACATCGGTGTCAACATGTTTAGCAGCTGCCAGGCGCTGAAAACCGTCGTAATTCCGGAGCAGGTTACCTCGATTTCTGAGGGCGCTTTCAGCAACTGCCGGAATCTGGAAACAGTCAAGCTGAACGCCAAGACCAGTTCGCTGGGTGATTCCATCTTCTCCGGATGCACCAGCCTCAAGACGGTCAGCTTCGCTGATACGGTTGGCTGCGCGTCTATTGCCAGCGGCATGTTCTCAAGCTGCTCTTCGCTGGAGAGCATCACGCTGCCGAAGGGCATTGCGACAATCGGTCAGAATGCATTTTCGTACTGCACGAAGCTGACAACCGTTCGTCTTCCGAACACGCTGACCGCAATCTATGGCTCGGCATTCTCGAACTGCACTGCACTGGAATCCATTTCGATCCCGGATGCTGTGGTAACGCTCGGTCCGGAGATATTTGCCGGCGATACGGCGCTGACTTCTGTCAAGTTGCCGCAGCACATCAGCACAATTCCGAGCTATATGTTCTCCGGCTGTACTGCACTGGAAACGTTTGAGATCCCGAAAACCGTGCATCAGATCAGCAACAATGCATTTTCCAACTGCAAGGGTCTGAAAGCAATCACGATTCCGGAAAATGTTTCTGTGATTCAGAACTATGTATTCTCCGGCTGTACTTCTCTGACTGAGCTGAAGCTGCCGTCTGCTTTGAAGCAGGTGAGCTCTTCGCTCTGCAACGGCTGTACCTCCCTGAAATCGGTTTCGATTCCGGATGATGTTACACTGATCGGTTACAACGCATTCTATGAAACTGCGCTGACCTCCGTGAAGCTGCCGCTGCATCTGGAGGAGATTCAGTCCCGCGCATTCTCCAAAACCCCGCTGACTTCGGTCACACTGCCGGAAACGCTCAAGAGCATCAGCACATATGTTTTTGAAAACTGTACATCCCTGACCAAGGTGATTATTCCGGCACAGATTACGTATCTGACATCCGGTGTGTTCAGAGGCTGCACCAAGCTGAGCTCGGTGACGCTTCCGGACGGTCTGGAAACGTTCTATCTGGATGCGTTCGAGTCGTGCCCTGCACTCAAGGAGATCAGGCTCCCGTCGAATATCACCAGAATGGATAATTACTATTCCTACTACTATACCGGCAACATCACCCTCGTTGTGGAAAAGAACTCGGTTACGGCCAGAACGGTGAAGAATTGCAGCCTCCAGAACGTGAAGCTGGTAGATCCGGTTGTGACGACCGCTGCGCCTGTCACGACAGTTTCCGGCCAGACGACCGTTTCCGGCCAGAGCACCACAACCACCAGAAAGACGACGGTTCCGCCGTCCTCTACCACCAAGCCGGTTACCACGACCACCGCACCTGTCACGTACTATGACAGCGCAAACAAGCTGTATTACAGAACATACAGCACCTACAACTCTGTTGAGTCGCTGGCTGTTGTCAGCTGTGACAAGAAGGCTTCCACGATCAATGTTCCGGAATCCTTCAACGGCAAGCAGATCGTTTCTGTGGATGAAAACGCATTCAGAGAGAGCGAGGCTGTGAAGATCACGCTGTCGGACAACATCACATATCTCAACAGCTACCAGTTTGCAGGTCTGACCAAGCTCAAGGAGGTTTCCTACGGTGAAGGGGTGACCTACATTCCGACCGAGTGCTTCGAGGGCTGCACTTCGCTGACCAAGCTGCCGACTGAGAATCTGACCGGTGTCGGCAACGCGGCATTCCGCGGCTGCACGTCCCTGGTCAGTGTGGAGTTCCCGAATGTCACCTATTTCAGTGATAATGCCTTTGAGGCGTGTACGGGATTGAAGTCGGTCGGCTTCTGCCCGCGGCTGTCGTATATTGACGACTATGTGTTCAGAGGCTGCACGGCTCTGGAGTCGGTTTCGCTTCCGCTCGGCCTCACCAGCATTTACTCGCAGGCATTCTGCGGCTGCACTTCGCTGAAAACCGTGGAGCTGCCGGCTTCCCTGAGCTACATTAGTGAGGGAACATTCATGGGCTGCTCTTCTCTGGAATCCATCTCGCTTCCGCTCGGCGTCACCAGCATTTACAGCGATGTATTCAGAGGCTGCACTGCTCTGACGGATGTGGAGATCCCGATCTCTGTGACCTATATCAACAACAGAGCATTCCAGGACTGCACATCTCTGAAGAAGATCACGCTGCCGGAAGGTATTACGTCGATTTACAGCAATGTTTTTGACGGCTGCCTCTCTCTGGAGGAAGTCACCTTCAAGACCAAGAATTCCCTCTATTTCAGTGATGATGCATTTGTCAACTGCCCGAACCTCAAGACGCTGATTTATGACAGCGGGTACTTCTCCTGCAATACGCATTCGTTCGGTTACATGAAAGACAGCGAAGGCAACTACACCAAGAATGAGAAGCCTGTCACCTGCAAGGGCCCGTTCTGCTACAATATGTATCCGATGGAGAAGGAAGGCACGATCATCAGCGAACCGGTCGGTATTACGTATCATGTGATTCCGGAAACTGATTCGATCTGCATTGATGAAATTGCAGAACTCCAGTACAACGATTCCTCCTTCTATATTCCGGCGTACATTGAAGGCAAGCCGGTTACCCAGCTCGGCAGCGGCAAGCCTGTTATTCCGAAGAACCGTTACTCTTATATCTATATTCCGGAAACCCTGAAGGTCATCGGCGATTATGCATTTATGAACTGCATCTCCTTCAACGGTCTGAGCTGGTACAGCTCCGAGAATCTGAAACTGGAGCACATCGGTCTGGAAGCGTTCTACGGCACCGCATGGCAGAACAGTGCTGAGAGCTACGGCAACACCCTTTCCGTTATGAATATCCTGTACCGCTGCTTCACCAGAAGCGAGGAGTATACGGTTTCGGATTACTACACAGTGATTTCTGCGGACGCATTCGCACGCAACAAGTCGCTGAAGGAAATCACTCTGCCGGATACGCTCACCAAGATTGAGGAAGGCGCGTTCTATGACTGCACGTCGCTCACCTCGATTGAGATTCCGGATTCCGTTGTTTCAATCGGAAACGGCGCATTCGTGGACTGCACGGCACTTGAGAGCGCGAAGCTCGGCGGCGGTCTGACCGAAATCGGTGAGGACATCTTTGAAGGATGCACCGCACTGAAAACGATCGACGCACCGGCCGGTTCCAAGGCTGCTGAGGTCTTCGGAAACTAAGCTGACTGCTCAGCGAAAACCGCATAACCCAACAAAAACGGGATCCCCTCGCGGGGTCCCGTTTTTCTGTACGCCTGTCAGGCAGTAGCGGGTATTGACAAAAACGCTGCAATGGTGTATACTCAAAAGCAGTCAGTCATAAAAATCCAACAGAGAAAGGAACGGCATACATGGAATTTACGCTGTCGGCTGCGGAGCGGTTCGGGATCTGCAATCCCGCCGTACAAAAGCAGCAGATCCTTGCGACCAACCGTGATGCATGGACATATTACGGCATTCAGCTCACGCCGGAGGACGCAGGCATGATTCTGAAAACCGCGGAAAAAGCCATGCAGGCACAGGAGCTTGTGCAGTTCGGGGACGGCATCACCCCGCGGCTGATTCACTGGTTTCTGCCTTCGGGATATCTCGGCACGCGGTACGCGCTGCGCATTGCGGCGCTGACGGAGGCGTTCTTTCAGATCAAGGGCAGCTTGCAGGCGCTCTACGACGAAGCGGACGATCCGGAATGCGTGCTCTCGGACAATGCAATCCTTGACTATATGTACCGGTTTTATGTCAGCCCGACCTGCGCGGGCGATACCGAAGAAATGCTGACGCAGTGCGAGCGGATTGTCGTCGGCGGGATGCGGCGGCTGCTGGAATACCGCGCCACACAGCGCAAGGCGGCACAGGAGGAGGTCGGGGATCCGGAGCTGCGGATGCTCTATGCCGACCGCCTGCATCAGGAGGCGCTGCCGGATGCATTTGAATCGGAATACGAGCAGGAGGCTTACGATTATGCCTACCGCGAGGAGATGCGGCAGGATGTGTTCGGCAATTACGCAGAGGATTACGATGAGGAGAACGCTGTGCATACCCGCGGCACCTATGCCGAGGAGCTGGAGGAGGCATTGCGGCGGAATCCGGCATTTCTGCTGCCGAGCAGGGCGCAGGAGGCCGATTGGGACCGCATGACCGAAGAATGGGAGTCGCAGGATGCGGCGGAACAGCAGGAGGAGGCGTAAGCGTGGCACAGGAAATCATATTGGCCGGACGTTCGGCGGAGCCGCTCCCGCGGGCGGATTATACGCTTGCGCTGCTGAAACGCGCAGCCGCAGAGCAGACGGTTCCGGACAGCAGGCTGGAGGAAATCAAGGCGGCGCTGCACAGTGCGGCAGGGGAACGCGCCGCAGCGTATACCAAGGGCAGAAGCACAACGGTCACACGGAAGCAGGCAGAGGCGTTTTATGCCTCGGTGTTCTGTCAGCTGGACGCGGTGCTGCTGGAGCTGCATGACGATCAGCTGGCGGAGGACGCACTCCGAACCAGACCGCTCGCGGAGCTGCTTGACGCGGGCATGCTGCTGACGCTTCAGCGCTATGAAGAAGCAAAGGAGCGGTTCCGGCAGGCGTATAAGCTGACTGCGCCGGTGCAGACCTCGTTTTTCCATGCGCTGCTCAAGGATTTTGAAAAATTCTGCACACAGTACGATGCGCGGTTCCGCGCGGCGGATACCAAGGTTGCATTTACCTATCCGCTGCTCGGGAATATGCAGATTCCGGAGCGCGGTGTTGCAGGTGTTCACCGGTATTACACGGCACTGCTGCTGGAGGGCAGACTGCTGCAAATGTACGATATACAGGCGATCCGGCAGCTGATGCAGGATTATGCGGCACTGTTCCGCACCGCGCCGGATATGATTGCGGAGAATCTGGCGGAGCTGGTGCTGCGGCACAGTCTGCTTCGGCGGCTCAGCGGCAGAGAGGATGCCGGGCTTCATGTCACGCAGGAGATGACGGATTCCGTGCAGGCGAAATATGCAGGTGTTCCGGCGGATGCGCTTGCAGAGATTCTCTGCGGAAAGCTGCTGCTGCCGGAGGATCCGGACACTGCGGAGTATTGCAGGGCTGCCATGCCCGCGCTCGCGGAAATGCTGCACCGCCGGATCGGGCTCGGCCGTGTCGGCGGCTGGTTCGCAGTCAGTTGATGCGGTGCAGTCTGTCTTTCTGATACAGGAGAGAACGGCAGTGCGCGCATTTGCTGCTGATTGACTTTTTCTCCCTGCTGTGCTATAATCGTGGTGAAGGAGAGAGATTTATTTTTCTTTGAAATCATCATGAAAACCGGGAGTGCTGTTTTATGAGCAAATATAACACAAACGATCCGGAAGCTGTCGAAATCCGGAAAAAGATCGAAAAGCTGCAGTCCCGGAATCCTGCCATCGAAATAAATGATGTCATTTCAAAGGAAGACGCAGAACTGTTTGAATTGGTATATGGCGTGAAGCTGCCGGAAGATTATGTGTGGTTTATTACGAATGTCGGAAACGGCGGCACATGGCGCAACGGTGAATATCGGTTTTATCCATTGGATTTAGACAAACCCGGATTTCTCTGCGAAGAATTGCCGAATCATCAAAAAGGACAAGAAAAGTATATCTTTGATATATTGGATGACGGCTGCACTTACTCAATCGGCGTGATCCTGAAAGGGGCGCATTTTGGCGAAATCTCGTATAATACCGATTTTGTGATGGGACATTATTACCCGATTCCGCTTCACGGATTCAAGGAATTCTATCTCAAATGGCTGGAAGAAGCGTGTCTTGGATATGATGATTTTGATTTTGAATACAGACCGTACGGAACAATAGAGGAACATCTTGAACAGTATCAGAAGAATCCTGCTGCGCATTTGCTCCGGAGCATACACGCCAAAGTTACGCCGCACTGTGCCGCAAAGCAGTTTCTTTCTGATGTTCACCGTGTTTTTGTGTCCGAAACGAATCATGAAAACAAAATATTGCTTGCGGAAATCCTGATCAAAGCAAATTATGAAGATCTGCCCGCTGTGTTCCGTGCAATTTTCGTTCCTGAAAACTATGAAATGATCGTGTGGGATCTTTATCGTGAGGTCGATTATTTCCAGATCTATACGGATGCGGACGAGATCCATGATCTCCCCAAACCGGTTGATGCAAACGGTGTCATAACAGATGCACCGGGGTTTTATCCGATGCTTGTCACAATCATGAAATACTATGAAACTGCTAAGGCGCGTAAGTATTTGACATACTGCTTTGAAATGACGGTTATGAACCCCCGATTCAAGGCTGAGGATATCCTTAGTTTTCTGACTTCCGATGATGCGGAGATTCTGGAATGTCTGGCATTTGTCTATAAAGAACATATCAAAAATCGTGTCGGAACGTACATTGACGAAGCCAAAAGAAAGTATCAGAAGATGAAAGAAACTTAAGTTTTGCTGTGATTGCCCTGCGGATTGGCTTTTTCTTTCTGTTGTGCTAAAATTTGATGTTTACAAATTCGTATGCAGGAGTGATTGCCGTGTTATATCATTTACAATTCGATTTGGATGAAGTCATATTCTATCTGAAGGACGGGGACTGTTCCTTCTTTGATTACTACAGCGAATACAGCAAGAATGATGCAGCGGTTTATATAAAAGGAGCAGGCTCTCTCTATATCTGCAATCTTTCGGAGGATGATATTCCGGAGGAAACAGTCAGGCGCGTGATTGATGTGCTGGAGCATCTGGATGAATGCTTGAAACAGGCTTATGATACGCTCGTTCATTGGGATTTCGATCATCATACTTGGGATTCCAAAAGAAAATGTTTCAAGGAAGACCCCAAAGAGGTTTTTGAGTTAGACGAAATTCTGTTCGGATCGGATGGATGGACATCATGTGATTTTCAAAAATACTGTCCGGATCCTAAACCCCAATCAGTGGATGACAGCTTCTGGATCAAATTCAGATGTGATCCGCTGGAATTCTCTGTGCAGTTCCGCAGCAGGGATCGGAGACTGTATTCGATCCAACCATATATTCTCTGATTACGCGCATTAACTTAATTTACACTAAGCACTTGCTGAAAAGCAGGTGCTTTTTTCATGCCCTCACGGAAGAAGTGAAACCGCATGGCAGGAGCGGTGTGCGGAAAACAGCTTCAGCAAAAACGGCAACAGCCGCACAGCGAATCGAACCAATCACAGTCCGAAATCGCTGACGCGGCTGGAAATGTATGTCAGATGCGCAGGGCGCTGAATATGTGAAATCATACGGGACGGCTGCATGGCGTGTGAAACCGGAATGACCCGTGACGGCCTATTCCTCGGTTCTGTCAAGAAAATCACGGATCTTTTCTGCCACATCTTCCGGACGCTGGTCATAAATGCAGTGGATTCCCGGCAGCAGCACCAGTTCGCAGTTCCCCATTTTATCAAGATACGGCTGCAATTCGGTATCGCGTAGCTTTTGAAGCGCTTCCATATCATACCCGGATTCCGGAAACTTCGGCTGTTCTCTGCCCGTAAATTCGCATTCCTGCTTATCCCAGGCCAGCATTTCATCTATTTCTTCTCTTGTCTGATACCCCCAGCCCGCACAAATATAAGCCTTGGGTACGTCATTGGCTTTGATTGCCTGAAAAGCTGTATTGCATATTTCATTCTGATGCTCCTCCTCATAGGAAAGCGCATGATTAAATCTGCTGTGCAGATTCAATGCTTCGGAATATGCGCGCTGTTCATCCGAATAATTGATGCCGGGTATCTCCGTCTTTAGCAGAAGCGACTTTCCGAGTCTGACCAGTCCCATCTGATCTGCGGCAATCCCAAGCCTGTTTTCAAGCACACTGCTTTCGCCGAGGTCATTATGATCATTGAGCTGTGTACCGTCAAGAAAAACAACGCCCTCGATCTCTTCGGGGTGTTTGCTTACCCAATATGTCGCATAAGCACCGCCCATTGAATGCGGAATCAGGATATACGGGGCTTCGATTTCAGCATTTTTCAGCGCTGTGCGATAGTTGTTTACAACACACTCCAGTGTCTGCGGCTCCTTTGTGTCATCGCTGAGTCCGTAGCCTGCACGGTCAACAGCCACGATGCGGTTCTCATCCGAAAAGCCGTCCATAAAGCGGCGCATTCTGACACTGTAATCCACGACGCCGCGGCCCGACAGTCCCACAAATGTATGCCTGCCGTTTTTGTTTCCGAAATCATATACATTCAGCGAATAGCTGCCGACAGAAACCGGATGGCAGTAGCCTGCTTCGTTCAGCATCTGCTTTTCCTTTGATACAAGGATCCTGTGAACTGCAAAAGAGATACACAGAAAAAGGATCATCATACAGAAAATGATCAGCGAAATCCGTTTTATTATCCCTGATTTCCTTGACTTCATACTTTTTCACCGTCTGATTATTTCATGTGTATCATGCAAGATGATACCGTTCCTGAAAATTTTTCAGATACCCTCTTGCAGCCGATTGGATTTCCTCATTTTCGGCTGCAATCCGGATTTCAACATAATGACATAAAACCTCATAGAATTCCTGATACGACATGATAACAGGATCGCCTGCCCACTCACATTCGATATACGCCATATATGCTCCTTGAAATCTTTTCCCTTCGAGGAACGCATAATCTTCACTTTCATAATCTTCTTCTGTAATATGTTCAGAAAAATCTACGAGTGCATTCTCAAAGCAGTAGCCTCCGCCATTGGAGATATGTTCAAGACGATGTAAAAAAATCTCCGTTATATTGGCACATATTCTTTCCATCGCACTTTTTACCAAAGTGTCCTCAATCAGCTGATTCTGATTCATCCGGATCTCATCTCCTCATGGCAAGATTTTTATAGAGCGTTCAGCGGTGCGGGGGATTTAGCGTTGTATATGGTTATCAATTTTAAGTGAACTTGAATTGTTCTTTCATCAAATCAGTAATCTCTAGTATTTCAGGAAGAGAATCATTATATAGAGCAAGCTCTTTTTGATTATACATCTCTTTATTCTTTAAGCTACCATCAAGACTCATTTCAAAATATGCCGATTCTGCATATTTCTTATTTGATGATACTGGCCGCACATTGCATACTATCTGTTTGATTTTACCTGTCATAGTAACAGGTAACAAAATGGAAAAAATATAATCGGAACCTGAAATAGCTGTTGGAATAATCTCTTTCTCACCATTTTCATTAATTATGAAATTATTATCATCAAAATTTATACCTGATGTATATGAACATACACAATGAAAATTTCCAAACCACGGCAAAGACAAAGTAAACTGTCTATTTTTTTCGTCATCAGGTGTTCTGTAAAATGTGCGTCTAGCACTACTGTTTTTATCAATTTCCAATTTAGAAATATTAGTGGGTATATGTGGCTTCCAAACAGCATAATAACAATATATCCATGTTCCAGAAAACAAAAGAATCAGTATTAAGATTATTGAAATAATTGTTATATATATCTTCTTCCTTTTCATCGTTTTCTCCTGCATTCAATTCAAAAAATTACTTATTAAGTGTATCACACTAACAAATCATTGTCAACATGCTGCACTATTTGCGTTATATTTGCATTATTCGCCGATAATATAACCGGTATAACTTCACTAATTCTTGAACAGATGCTGAAATTATTGAGCAACTGCACCAGTTCCTCTTTGAGAAAATCTGTGTCATAATCAAAAAAAGATATGTCCGTCAGGGTATTCAACGCAAAAGCGGTCAGCGGACACCTCATAAGTCCGGACAGCGCCGGGATGCTTCATGCGCTGAATGCCTGCGAGTGTCAGATTCCTGTCACCGAGGATACTGATCCATTTCATATGCGCTCCTTTCCGGCATATTTGCATGCTCAAAGAAACAGGATACAACTGGCTACGCTCGCAATAATCAGATATATCAAAGCGAAAACGATCGGAACACGCTTTTCGCTGCTGGTAAATGAAACGTATTTTTTATTGTTCAGTTTATCACTCATGACGTTCCACTCCGCTTCATACAAAGTGACAGGTAGCTGTTCTTCCAGCATATTGATGACCTTCATTTTCGCGGCATTCAGAATCCCGTAGGAATCCAGAATTTGGAACCACGAAAAATCAAGGATAATGCCGGTGATACACATAAATAACAACGCATAAAACTTTGTGGGCATATCCGTCAGTCCGATTACGATTCCGACTAGGGAAACCAATGCGCTGTTCACGGAAATATAAAAGGAGTTGACGCTTTGTCTTCGGGAAACCAGATCCTCCGATGACCGCTGAAACATCTTATACTGATCTACCAGCTCGCTTTTTTGGGCAAGTTGATCGTCCAGTTTCATACTTTCATACTGCTGCGAAAAAATGTGATAGCGTCCGTTTGCATAATCGTCAATCCGCTTTTTGATTTCCTTCAGGCTCTGTTGCTTTGCAACGACCTTTTTTTGAGAAGTAAAGCGGTCAATAATGTACATGTATTCCGGGATGGCATATGATGCGCGGTTAATCATCATGATCTGCTTGTTTCGCTTGAATGCCTGCCGCACCTCCCAGCCCATGGTATCCGTTTTTGATGCCTCGGACGAATCGCTGCCGATTACCACAATCACGACCTGTGCCATTTTGATTTTTTTGCGTGCATCCTTCTTCCAGTTCGACTGTTTGCCGGATTGTAGTGTCAGAATATTCGCATTGCATTCCAGATCGGCCGCTACACCGCTGTTATCCTTTTTGCCCATAAGATACGGTTCAACGTTATTCTTTACATATTGGTAATCTTTTCCAGAATGAATGATAAACACATTTACCATACTGATATTTCCTTTTTCTTGAATTTTATTTCTATACTTCATAATTTCGCTTTTGTAGCAATACCACGCACTCAACGTGTGCCGTCATCGGGAACAGATCGACCGCCCGCACCTTTTCGGCGGTATAGCCCCGCTCTGCAAAAAGCGCAGCATCTCTCGCGGCCGTCGCGGGGTTGCAGGAGATCATCACCACGCGCTGCGGCTGCATCTGCACCACGGAATCGACCGTCAGCGTATCACAGCCCTTGCGCGGCGGATCCAGCACAATCACATCCGGACGCTGTCCCTCTGCGGCAAATTTCGCAGCAACGGTGCCCGCATCGCCGCAGAAGAATTCCGCATTCTGTATGCCGTTCCGCGCGGCGTTCTCCTTTGCGTTTTCGACCGCCTGTGGGATAATCTCCACGCCGATCAGCTTTCCGCAGGCATCCGCCATGGACAGCCCGACCGTTCCGGCGCCGCAGTAGAGGTCAAGCAGCGTTTCCGTGCCGTGCAGGTCTGCATATTCCTTTGCGATTCCGTAGAGCCGCTCTGCCTGCGCCGTGTTGATCTGATAGAACGACTGCGGCGAAATGCGAACTTCCTTTCCGCACATTGTATCGGTGATATACGGCTGCCCCGAAAGCAGCGTGACCGTTTTGCCGAGGATTACATTGGTGCGGTCAGGATTGACCGATTCCGTGATGCTCCGGATTTCCGGAAAGCGCGCCTGCAATGCTTGCAGACAGCCTGCGGTTTTTTTGCGCAGCGAAACCCGCGTCACCAGGCAGACCATGATTTCGCCGGAGTGATACCCGCGCCGCAGATACACATGCCGCAGCATACCGGTATTGGTTTCCTCATCGTATGCAGTGACGCCGCAATGCGCCAGCATCGGCAGCAGCGCGTCCAGAATCTCCGTAAAAACCTGCGGATGCAGTGCGCAGCCGGTATACGGGATGACACGGTGACTGCGCTTTGCATAAAAGCCGCAGACCAGATGCCCGTCCTGCGCCGCAACCGGATACTGCGCCTTGTTGCGGTATCCGCCGCGGGATTCGCAGCCGCAGGCCGGTTCAAAGGCGGGGTGCAGCCGGCCGATCCGCTCAAAGGCGTCGCAGACAAACTGCGCCTTATATTGCAGCTCCGTCTGCGCGTCCACATGCTGAAAGACGCAGCCGCCGCACTGCCGGAATACCGGACACACCGGCGCAATCCGGCCGGGTGCTGATTCAGTCAGCTGCTCCACGATGCCGAATGCATAGCTTTTCAGCACCTTGACGATGCGCACCTCCGCGGTATCCCCGACGGCGGTCATCGGTACAAATACTGCAAGACCGCAGAAGTGCCCAACGCCGTTGCCTTCTGCGGTCATACCTGTGATATGCAGTGTGATAATCTGATTTTTGCGGAGTACCGCGTCCGGATTGTTCGGGCGGCTCATCTGAGCTGTGCGCCGCACGCCGGACAGTACATGTCGTCGGCGGAGTTGAGCTTGCCGCAGGTCGGGCAGGTCAGTGTGCCGCCGCGCTGCATGCCGCGCTCCATATCGAGCATCTGACGGCGCAGCTCGGTGATTTTGCCGATCAGCATGTTGATTTCCTCCATGCTGCTGACGCCGTTGACGGCTGCTTCGTATTCCGCCTTGCCGAGCTTGCGGTAGGCATCGTTCAGGGAGGCGCGCAGCTTGGCGCGCTCCACGACGTTTCTGGAGCCTTCGATTGCACCGGCAGTTCTCTGCGCGGCGCTGTCAAGTACGGAACGAAGACCGCCCATTGTGTTTTCATCAAAAAGCATTGCCGATTCTCCTTTCGCTTACAGACCGGAAACGGTTACGGTTCAAACTTCCACGGGGAGCCCTTGCGGTTGTGCTTGTTGTCGGAGCTGACCGTATTGGTCATCATGACGCTGAACACGACGACGTTCAGCACGAGGATGATGACGGTGATCAGCACGACCACCCAGAACGGCTTTCTCAGAACGACCAGCAGGATAAAGCCGATGATCTGCGCGACCGTCAGGGCAAACAGCGCGAGCTTGATGCCCTTCCAGGCCTTGAATTCCTTGAGATACTTGGTGATGTGCGGAACCATGTAATTCTGCGTCAGCTTTGCCCACGGCGCTGCTGCTTCCTTCAGCTTGAGTGCGGATTTCTTGGATTTGTTGCCGAGCAGAATGCCCCAGAGCAGGTCGCGGGCAATCGCATAGTTGACAAGTGTCACAGCAACAGGCAGAAACGCCATTAAAATTGAACGTGCATCCATTGAATTTTCCTCCAGAATCTTTTGTGTATTTTTATAGTTACCGCGGATGCGGCAGAAAAACGGTTTGATGCAGCCTCAGCTGCGGTGCAGGATCTTTTTGGCAGTTGTGAGCATCGGCTGGAAATTGATCACCGTCAGCACGGCCAGACCGGCAGCGGATGCGGGCACAAGCAGCTTTCCGCCGGAAACATTGATGACCGAAAGCAGCACCAGCACGGTCAGGTTGACTGCAAAGCGCCAGTGCGCGACCTTGAACGGAATCAGCCTTCTGGCATCGACGATCCGGATCAGATAGCAGACGAAATAGCTGGCAAAGGTTGCGGCGACTGCGCCGTAAATCTCATATTTCGGAATCAGAAGCGTATTGAGCACCAGATTCAGCCCCGCGGCAATCAGACTGGTATTGAAGCTGTTTCTGGTATGCTTCGTCACGGTATAGATGCTGGACAGGAACTGATTGTAGCACATCATCAGCACCGCGACGACCAGCATCGGCGTGTAGACGGAGCATTCCATATAGGCGGCATCCTGTTTTTTGGAAAACAGCATTGCATTCAGAATCGGACTGAACACGATGATGCAGCCTGCCGCGAGCGTCAGCATTGCCTGATAGGCTTCAAACACCTGCGTATAGAACTTGGAGCGCCCTTTGGAATCGTTCTCCGTAATCGCACTCATGTTCCATGCCATATAGAACACGGAGGAAACCATCGAGATCAGATTCGGGATTTTCGTCGCGCCGCTATAAATGCCGGCCGCGCTCGGGGAAACAATATGCCGGACGAACAGCTGATCGGAAAATCCGGTGATGATCCAGAGCAGCGCCGTCGGAATCAGCGGGACGGAAAACCGCAGCATGACCTCCAGCAGTTCCCTGTCCACGAATTTTTTGGAACAGAACCGGCTGTGCTTTGCAGCAATCCAGACGGTCAGGCCGGAGAGCAGGTCAGAGCCGATCACGGAGAGCATAAATCCCGTGACGCCCAGACCGCCGATCTTGATAAAGAGGATATTGAACAGGAACAGCGAAAGCGTACACAGGATGCCGTCCACAGCATACAGCCGGACAAAGCCGCGCGCACGCGCAAACTGCGTGGAGATCTGCCGGAAGCCGGAAACAATGATATACAGCACCAGCAGCGGCACATACGGCCGGATGTCCCTGTACAGCGCAAGCAGCGGCGACAGCACCACAAAACCGATCACGCCGTATTTGAACACCGTTACGGCATTGGATAAGACGGCCTTGTGCTCATAGTTTTTATCAAGCCCGTAGCGGATGATCGCGTCCTGAATGGAAAACGTCACAACCGGGATCAGGAAGTTTGCGAACATTTCCAGAATGCCCTTCGTGTTGTATTCCGCGGTACCGCCTGCAAAGCTGTCGGAATACAGCCTGTTGAGGAAGAACGCCAGGATTTTTGATCCGAAGCTGCCGATTGCAAAGACAACGGTATTCGCCGCGAGCTTCTTGTATTTATTCATGTATCAGAATCCTTTGCAGAAAATGATATACGCTATCATTATAGCAGATTTTGAACGGTTCGTCAACTGCTTTTTCGGAATTTGACACATTCTGCTTACGGAATCAACAGAAAATTGGCCGTTGCTTGAAAAATATTACACAAATCACAAAATTTTACTTGATTCCTGGCGGATTTTGCTGTATAATAAAAGGCAACAGATGCTGCAACGGATTCTGCATCTGAAATCTGTTCAGAAAAGGAGTAAGATATGAAATTCAAAGTAATGGGCGTTTCGGCAGGACGCAAGGACAGCAACTGTGATATTCTGCTCAAGGAAGCGCTGCTCGCATGTCAGGAGCAGGGCGCAGAGATCACGATGATTAATCTGAAGGACTACAATCTGACGGACTGCACCGGATGTACATCATGTACCATGGGCATGTCCATGGGCAAGCACACCGGCTGCGTGCTGGACAATAAGGACGACAAGAAGAAGATCATGGACGTGCTGCTCGATCAGGACGCCGTCATCTTTGCGGCACCGACCTTTGCGCTGATGCCGTCCTCGCTGTTCCTGAAATTCATGCACAGAAATATGGCGTATGAAACGGCGTTTCTGGCCAAGATCGGTGCGATTCAGCCCCGTGACCGTGTCGGCGCGCTGATCGCGGTGGGCGGTTCCACCCGCGCATGGCAGTCGATGACGCTGGAATGTATGCAGGCGGCGACGTTCTCCAACAGCTTCAAAATCGTGGATATGTATACGGCGACCATGGTGCCTGCACCGGCACAGGTGCTGCTGCATGAGGAAAAGCTGGCGCGTGCAAGAGAGATCGGTGCGAATGTCATGAAGGCGCTGAATACGCCTGCCGCAGAGCGCAAATGGCTGGGCGAGCCGGACGCGGGCTGGTGCCCGAACTGCCATTCCAACTGCCTCTGCCTCGGCGAAAAGCAGTGGCGGGGCTTGCAGTATCCGATTGAGTGCGCGGTCTGCGGCGCGGGCGGCGACCTCGTCAAGACCGAGGACGGCAAGTGGAAGTTCGTCATTGCGGCGAATGGCCTGGAGCGCGACCGTACATCGGAGGAGGGACGCGGCGTTCACTGCGACGAAATTGCGGATACGCAGGGCGGCTTCTTCACGAATCCCGAGGCGATGAAAACCGTCGCGGAGCGGAGCGCAAAATACAAGGAGATTCAGTTCCCGGGCGTGTGATGCGATGTCTCCGGCGGACTGATCGCGGGGAATTTCAAATCATTTGAACAAAACGGGCGCTGACAGAGCAGTCGGCGTCCGTTTTTGCGGGACTTTGAACAGAATTTTCAGGAAACGTATGCGGGTATGAAAAGGGGGTTAAGGGGTCAGGAAAGCGGGGGCTCGGGGGCGAAAACCTAGGGGGATAGGGGGAATGCGAGCGCAGCGAGTATCCCCCTGTCCCCCTGGGTTGTCACCCCCGTTTCGTTGGGAGAACAGTCTTTTGTTTTTTCAATAATGCTGAATTGGGAGTAGTATCAAAATCTTTCGGCATCCTCACCTGATCGCTTTGTCCGATGTTTATTTTGACTGGGCGCGGGGCGCGAATCCTGAGAGGAAATCACAAGAGAGGGGAGAGAAGCGCCGCCAGCGGCTTATTCTCTCCCCTCCCTTAAGGTTTCCTCTCAGACTCTCTTTCCTTAATCCTCCCCCTCTCTTGTTCCGCGCTTCATCAGGCTGGGAGAAGCAGCATAAGAGAAGCCGCGAACAGCGGCGTGTACTTGGTAAGGTGGGAGAGCTAGGTAAATTGCACCCGGAGGGAATCGCCAGCGGGGGCTCCCCGCCGGCGGGGGCTCTCCGCCTGCCCGTTAAAAGATTCACAATCCTGTGAAAAGGGGTTGAAATCCGAAAAGGAATGTGCTATAATATAAGATACAGGTTTTGGAACGAGAAGCCTTGAAATCTCAAAGGAAAGGAATGGTATCTCCTATGGCAAAGATGAGCGTCATTTTTGACCGCTGCAAGGGCTGTGAGCTGTGTACCACGGCATGTCCCAAGAAGATTGTTGCGATCCAGCACGAGAAGCGCAACAAAGAGGGCGTGTTTACCGCGTACTGCACGGATGAGAGCGCATGCATCGGCTGTGCTATGTGCGCGATGATGTGTCCGGATTGTGCCATCGTAATCGAAAAATAATAACGGAAAGGATTGTTTTCATTGGAAAAGGTTTTAATGAAAGGCAATGAGGCACTCGCCGAGGCCGCGATCCGCGCCGGCTGTAAGTGCTTCTTTGGCTACCCGATCACCCCGCAGACTGAGCTTTCCGAGTATCTCTCCAAGCAGATGCCGAAGCGCGGCGGTGTATTCCTCCAGGCAGAATCTGAGGTCGCAGCAATCAACATGGTGCTCGGTGCAGGCGGCACCGGTACCCGTGTCATGACCTCCTCTTCCTCCCCCGGAATCTCTCTGAAATCCGAGGGCATCTCCTATATCGCAGGCTCCGACGTGCCCTGCCTCATCGTCAACGTTGAGCGCGGCGGCCCCGGCCTCGGCTCAATCCAGCCGTCCCAGCAGGACTACTGGCAGGCCACCAAGGGACTCGGTCACGGCGATTTCCGCCTGATCATCCTCGCACCGAACTCCGTGCAGGAGGTCGTGAACCTCGTCGTCCGCGGCTTTGACCTCGCTGAAAAGTACCGTATGCCGGTTATGCTGCTCTCCGACGGTCTGCTCGGTCAGATGATGGAGCCGGTCGCATTCCCGGAGATCAAGGCAGAATCCGCCGACAACTCCGGCTGGGCTGCATGCGGCACCAAGATGCAGCGTGAGCACCACATCGTCAATTCCCTGTATATCGAGGCAGCTGACCTCGAGGAGCAGGTCAGAAAGCGCTATGAGCGCTATGCGGTTGTCGAGGAGAACGAATCCGAGGCGGACTGCTACCTCTGCGACGATGCAGAAATCGTCATCACTGCATTCGGTGCATGTTCCCGTGTGGCAAAATCCGCAGTCAACAAGGCAAGAGCCGAGGGCATCAAGGCCGGTCTGTTCCGTCCGGTGACCCTGTGGCCGTTCCCGAAAAAGCAGCTGATCGAAGCGACCAAAAACGCCAAGGCGGTTCTCTCTGTTGAGATGAACATGGGCCAGATGGTCGATGACGTCAAGCTCGCGCTGGACTGCAAGCTGCCGGTCGCATTCTTCGGCAGAACGGGCGGTATCGTTCCGTCCCCGAATGAGGTGCTGGCAGAAATCAAAAAGCTGAACGGAGGTGCACAGTAATGGCTGTTGTATTTGAAAGACCGCACGCCCTGTGCGATATCCGTCTGCATTACTGCGCAGGCTGTACGCACGGCATCATCCACCGCCTTGTTGCGGAGGTCATCGACGAAATGGGCATCGAGGGCGATACCGTCGGCGTGTGCCCGGTCGGATGCTCGGTGTTCGCATATAATTATTTCAACTGTGATATGATCGAGGCGCCGCACGGCAGAGCACCGGCCGTCGCAACCGGTGTCAAGCGCGCAAGACCCGATCTGAACGTCTTTACCTATCAGGGTGACGGCGACCTGGCTGCAATCGGTACGGCAGAAACCGTCCACGCTGCAACCAGAGGCGAGAATATCGTCGTGATCTTCGTCAACAACGGTACCTACGGCATGACCGGCGGCCAGATGGCGCCGACCACGCTGCCCGGTCAGGTGACCACCACCTCTCCCTACGGCAGAGATCCGCGCAAGGCGGGCTACCCGATCCATGTCTGCGAGATGCTCTCCACGCTGGACGGTACGGCGCTGGCTGTCCGTACTGCGGTTGATACGGTTCCGCACATCCGCGAAACCAAGAAGATGATCCGCAAGGCATTTGAAAATCAGCAGAAGGGCAACGGCTTCTCCATCGTCGAGGTGCTGTCCACCTGCCCGTCCAACTGGGGACTGACGCCGAAGGAGTCGATCAAGCGGCTTCAGGAGGAGTGCATCCCGTATTATCCGCTCGGCGTCTACAAGGATGTCGTGATGGAGGAAGCAAATGCTGATAAGCTCGCAATGGGAGGTGCCGCAAAATGACCTATGAAATTCTGCTCGCGGGCTTCGGCGGACAGGGCATCCTGTTTGCCGGCAAGCTGCTCGCTTACTGTGCGCTGTTTGAGGGCAAGGAAATTTCGTGGCTGCCGAGCTACGGCCCGGAAATGCGCGGCGGCAAGTGCAACTGCTCCGTCTGCATCTCTGATGAGCCGATCGGTTCCCCGCAGGTGCTTGAGCCGGATCTGCTTGTTGTGCTGAACGGCCCGTCCTTTGACGCATTTGTTCCGAGCGTCAAGCCGGGCGGCAAGGCATTCATCGACAGCTCCATGGTCGATGCAAAGACCACCCGCACCGATATCGACTGCTTCTATGTTCCGGCGACGCAGCTCGCAGATGACAACAATCTGCTGAAGGGCGCGAACATTGTTCTGCTGGGCAAGCTGCTCGCAGAAACCGGAATCTTCTCCTTTGAAACAGTCCGCAAGGCACTGGAGAAGAACACCCCTGCAAAGCGTGCGCATACCATTGACAACAACATGGCTGCGCTCAAGCTCGGCGCGGACTATAAGGGATAATCGGATATACGCAAAAAGAACCGGCTTCGATCTGAGGCCGGTTCTTCTGTTTAAGTTCTGGTTTCAGGGGACGCCCTCTATCGCAGGGCGTCCCCTATTGCCGCTCTGCGGCAATTCACCCCTTGCAGAACTCCTGAACGCAGGGGCGTTTCGCGCTCTGCGGAGCGCGACGAGGGCGCTGCCCTCGTCCTGCGAGCTTTTTGAAAAAAGCTCGGCCAAAAACTTTATTTTTCACTCGCCGCAGGGTTCACAGCAGACAAAAGAACCGGCTTCGTTCTGAGGCCGGTTCTTTGTTGTTTGCTGATATGAAACAGGGATCTGCTGCGCGGAAATGCCTGCCCGGGCTCACTCCCATTCCACCGTCCCGGGGGGCTTGGAAGTAATATCGTACACGACGCGGTTGACATGCGCGACCTCATTGCAGAGGCGGTTCGATACGCGTGCCAGCACCTCGTAGGGGATGCGCGCCCAGTCCGCGGTCATGAAGTCGTCCGTCGTCACCGCGCGGATTGCGATCAGATGGTCGTAGGTGCGGTGGTCGCCCATGACGCCGACCGTCCGGACATCCGGCAGCACGGCAAAATACTGCCGCAGCTCGCTTTCGACGCCGCTCTTTTCGATCTCATCGCGGAATACAGCGTCTGCCTCCTGCAAAATGCGGATCTTCTCCTCCGTAATCTCTCCGATGATGCGCACGCCGAGTCCCGGGCCCGGGAACGGCTGCCGCCAGACCAGCTCGCGCGGGATGCCGAGCTTTTCTCCGACCGCGCGCACCTCGTCCTTGAACAGATCCTTCAGCGGCTCAATCGTGCCTGCGAATTTGATGTCCTCGGGCATACTGACCATGTTGTGGTGCGTCTTGATGACGTCGGTGCTGCCCGCGCCTGCCTGATTGCCCTTGCCGCTCTCGATGCGGTCAGGATAGATCGTGCCCTGCGCAAAATAACCGTCTGTGCCGGTTTCGCGAATCTTGCCCCAGAATACGTTATAGAACTCCGTGCCGATGATCTTCCGCTTCTGCTCGGGATCGGTCACGCCCCTGAGCTGATCCAGGAAATGCGCCTGACAGTTCACGCGGATGAACTGCATATCAAACAGCTTCGTGAAGGTATCCTCCACAAAGTCGCCCTCGTCCTTGCGCATCAGGCCGTGATCGACGAACACGCAGGTCAGCTGCTTGCCGACGGCTCTGCTCAGCAATGCCGCCGCGACGGACGAATCCACGCCGCCGGACAGTCCCAGAATGACCTTTTTATCGCCGATCTGTGTGCGGAGCTGCTCGACGGTGTTTGCAATGAAATCATCCATCACCCAGTCGCCGGTGAAGCCGCAGACATTGAACAGGAAGTTCCGGAGAATCTGCTTGCCGAAGACGCTGTGCGTGACCTCCGGATGGAACTGCACCGCATAGAATTTCCGCTCGGGGTATTCAAACGCCGCACAGGGGCAGTCCGCGGAATGCGCCGTGACATGAAAGCCCTCCGGCACCCTGCTGACAAAATCGGTATGGCTCATCCAGACGGTGCTCTCAGCGGGCACATCGGAGAACAGCACGCTGGTTTCGTCCGTGCGGGTGACGTCGATCTTGCCGTACTCGGAGCGCTCGCAGCTTTCGACGGTGCCGCCGAGCGTATACGCCATGAGCTGGCAGCCGTAGCAGATGCCGAGCGTCGGGATGCCGAGGTCGAAGTATTCCTTTGCGATATGCGGGGAAGCGCTGTCGTAGACGCTGTTCGGGCCGCCGGTGAAGATGATGCCGGTCGGGTTCAGTGCGCGGATCTCCGAAAGCGGGGTATCATACCGCCGGATCTCGCAGTAAACGCCGCATTCGCGGACGCGCCTTGCGATCAGCTGGTTATACTGACCGCCGAAATCGAGCACAATGCAGAGCTGATTGGCCATGCGGTTCCTCCTTTTCCTGAATGCAGAATGCCGCAGTAAAACATGCGGCATCGGTTCGTTCGGTTAATGATATTATAGCATGTTTTACAAGGAATTACAAGGGGACAGCGGAAAAATCGGGGTTACGAATTTCTCAACTGCGGCACATCAATTTCCGGATAAACTGCACATTTCCGCGCTGTCCGCAGGCGGAGCCGGAATCCATACAAACCGGATACAAAAAGACAGTTCCGCTTTCAGGAAAAATCGGGGCGCTTTTTCAGAAAACGGATCATGAACAGCAGGATTCTCCTAAAAAGAACCGGCGCGGAACGGCGCTTTCGGCAGAAACAGGCGGGAAATTTTGACAATTATCAAGATCTGTATAAAAATATCTTGCATTTGCAGAACGTAAATAATCTTTCAGGTTATTTTAATGTTCCCGCGGTATAATGCAGACAGTGAAGCGAGGGGATCGCTTCCAAGTTGATTTCAACCCCCATTTTTTCCCAATTTCTATTTCCCTATTTCCCAGATGAATTCATTTCATTCTGCACGGACTGCAAAAAGCAGTCCTCTTTTTTTTGGCGGGCAGTGCCCGCCTCCATTGATCTGAAGTCCGCCGGCAGGCAAATTGCAGCATAAAGCATTCTGTTCTTATTTCGCTTTCTCAAAGTAATCTGCTGTAATCGGGCGGGCAGTGCCCGCGCGGGCTCCGTGCTTCCACAGTTTCAACACAGGGAATCAGGCGTGCATACACAATAAGGATGAAATCTTGAAATCTTGAATTCTTGTATATTCGTATTGCACAAAATCAGGCGCTCCTCTTTGTGAGTGCTGAACATATGTTTGTTTATCCCGTACAAATACAGGCTGTTGATTTTGTGCGATGCAAACAATACACAGCATACCGGATACAAGGAATCTTCAATGCGCAGGGAGCACTTACGCCAAAGAAGCCGCGAACAGCGGCGTGAACGCAGCAAACAGGGGAGAGCTTTGCCAACTGTCCCCGGAGGAATCAAGCCGGTACGCATACAGAAGCCGCAGCATTTCTGCTTGAAGGTCAGGAGCATGATCGCGTTTCTGTTGACAATGCGGCAATAGCGTGACATAAGAGTTACGGACATCAATCAGATAAATACATTGCCCCGAAGCAATCAGAACTGCTTCGGGGCAAAACTTCTGTATGGGGATCCGCCGTATGCCGGCCGGGAACCCGCTTTCTGTGCATGATCACGGGGGATTGGTCACATTGAATAATGCACTGCCATAACATTTATGCAGGTTTTCCATGCAGGAATGCAAGATTTCATCCTTACCGTGTTTGCACACTTGATTTGTCTGGTGGATTTGCTGAAGTGCGGAACCCGCTTTCTGTGCATAATCACGGAGAATTGGTCGCATTGAACAAGACATTGCCCCAGTCATTATGCAGGTTTACCATACAAGATTTCAAGAATTCAAGAATTCATCCTTATTGTGTATGCACGCCTGATTCCCTGTGTTGAAACTGTTGAAGCACTGGCTCCGTGCACGGCAGACTTCAGATCAACGGATACGGCCACTGTCCGCACGCTGGAGCCGGAATGCGACGGAACGCTTTAAGTATTCCAGATATTCCGCGTCACGGCACATGGCCTTGCCGACGTCGTCGGAGAGCTTTGCGACCGGTCTGCCGTTGACATATTGCAGCTTGATGACGATGTTCAGCGCGTTCTCCTCCGTGTCGTTGGATACAAACGTGCCGATGCCGAACGACACCTTGCTCTTTTCGCGGAAATAGTCGTAGAGCTTCTGTGCGCGGTCAAAGTCGAGGCTGTCGCTGAACAGCAGCAGCTTGGTTTTCGGATCCACGCCGTACTTCTGATAGTGCGCGATGATCTTTTCGCCCCATGCGTAGGGATCGCCGCTGTCGTGGCGCACGCCGGTGTAGTTGTTGACCATCGCACGGTCAAAGTCGCGCAGGAACAGGTCTGTCGTGATCGTATCGGTCAGCGCGGTGCCGTTGTCGCCCTTGTACTCGTCGTACCAGTCCTGCATCGCATAGTGATTCGTATACGCCAGCGGAATCGAGTCGATGCCCTGATACATCTGCACGAACTCATGCGCATAGGTGCCGATCGGCGTGACGTTGTACTTCATTGCGAGATAGACGTTCGACGTGCCGACGCAGTTCTTTGTTTCCGTGACAAAGCGCTTCACCACAACGTCCTCCCATTCACGGGAGAGCCGTCTGCGGCAGCCGAACTCCGCGAATTTGAACGTATAGGTGCCGTCGTTCATGGCTCTGATCTTGGCATCGAGCCGCGCCTCTGCGGATTTGCGCAGCTTCCCGTAGTCGAACCGCATCCGGAAGTAGACCTCATTGACAATCTCCAGCAGATAGATTTCAAACTGCATGGCCGAGAACAGCGGGCCGTCCACGATGATCTGCAATTCGCCGTTTTCGTCGAGCTTTGCGGTCACGTAGTCGCGGATCGGGTGCCACAGGCGCAGGAATTCCACGTAGTCGTCCTTGATAAAGCGGATCGAGCGCAGATAGTCGAGCTCCTCCTTCTGAAAGCGCAGCGTGCAGAGGTGGTCGATCTGCTCGTTGATCTCCTGCACCATCTCCGGCGTAAAGACCACGTCTTTGGTGCGGCATTTGAAGTAATACTGACCGCAGAGGTCGGTGTGCTTGTGGAAAATGACCTGATCCATATTGAACTTGTACAGGTCGGTATCCAGCAGGGAAATCACAATCGGTTCGAGTTTCATGATATTCTTCCTTTCATATTTAGTCTCTCCTCAGGCCAAATAAAACTCGCGTAGTATCGACAAAAACGATAAAACATGGTATAATATAAGTGCAAGGAAAAAGCCGGAAAACGCGAAAAAAGCTTGCACTTCGGAGGATG